>Ga0302320_10000465_pt1 | contig 96399 bp, 88 predicted proteins | sample Bog_T0_3_FD_202130 | JGI IMG/M metagenome (GOLD analysis project Ga0302320, IMG submission 202130) | Peat permafrost microbial communities from Stordalen Mire near Abisko, Sweden - Bog_T0_3 | ecosystem: Environmental > Terrestrial > Soil > Wetlands > Peat | place: Sweden: Abisko, Stordalen Mire... | reverse complement strand
TCATTTCCGCCAATCTATTGCCAACATGATCCTCAATACCGATGAATTTTAACCCGACCGCCTGATTGTCACGCGCAACAAGGGGTTGACCTGCCTCCCACTTTCTGACAAACTAAACGTCCAAAGTGAACGAGGCGTTATGCGAATCGCTTTCCTCCCCTCCTTTCGCATTGCTGCCGGTTTGCTGCTGGTCGTCCTGTTGGGTGTGGTCGGATGCCAAGTCCTCCAATGGAGGAATCCTGTCTCTCCCGAGGCGCTCCTTGCGCGAGCCGACGAGATGTCGTGGCTCAATAGCTGGATAGCGGCAGAACCCCTTTACAGGCAAGCTGAAATTCAATTCACACAGAGGCACCAGCTCTCCCAGGCGCTCTATGCGCGGGTCAGCGAGATGCCGGCGCACAGCGAGTCGTCAACGAGCGTCCCTGCCCAGATTGCTTTGCTGACGCATGATCTGGCGCTGCCTGAGGCGCAGGAACCTGAGACTCGGCTTCGCGTACTCACCATCCTCGGCATGCTCGAAGTGAATTATGACGCCGGGATGGCACGGAAAACATGGGCAGATGTGGAAGAACTGGCACTACATCAGAACCATTTTTTGCTAGCGTCCAGGGCGATGGGCGAGCAAGGGGTCGCCGCATTCTTGCTCGGCGACATTGCGACTGCGAAAAAGAATGTGGTCAAGGCATGGTTCATTGCAAAAACCGCCGACCCTGGCGCTCATATTCGATACGCCAGTATGTACGGCGCGGGCCTGGTGGAAATGCACAAGTACAAGGAGGCGCTAGGACCGCTCGATGAAGCCATCAAGGTAGCCGGGAAAACCCGCGGCGCGGCGTATCCGACGATAGCCATCACGGCCAAGGTCGAAGCCCTCAGTGGGCTTGGGGAGAACAAGGAAGCGCTGGCGTTGGCCAGTGAAGAGATGCGGCGAGTGAACGACTACCACCTTGCCGGGCATCTCTATGAGCTTTACCAAACCAGGGCTGGTGTCTACGAGAGAATGGGCCAATGGGATCGGGCGATTTCTGATTATGGTCAAGCAGGTCAATACGCCAAACAGCTTTCGTACTGGCGCGGCTTGACGCAGGTTGATGGCTCACTCGCAACGGCGTACCTGCATCAAGGAGCATTGCAGTCGGCATTGACTGCGATCAACGAGGCCATTGCATCCAACGAACAAATCCCTGACGAGCTGTATTTTGTCCCACGCGATCTCGCAATCAAGGCAGAAATCATGGCTCGTCTTGGGGACAGGCAGTCCTCAATCATTCTGTACGAGAAGAGCGCCGATATGTTCGACGCACTGCTCAGCAGAGTACCGACGCCGGCCGTTGAACGCCAACTGCTTGCCGATCTCAGTAAGGTCTACTCAGGATATTTCGAGTTCTTATGCGATCAAGGCAGGACGGCGGACGCATTTCGCGTGATCGAGCGCGCCCGCGGGCGAGTCGAGGCGCAATCTCTGGCGCATCACGAGATCCTCGCTCCGCACTAATCTAATCCTGTCGAACTGCTTTTGACGAAGCTTAACTTTGATCTGCTAAATACAAACGACTCCACAGCCAGAGCGCACATCCTCGACTCCATCTATGAGGCGGAACTACAGCTTGATTCAGATTCAACTGCGGGAGAAAAAGCACCCGAGCCGGTTAATCTTCGCGAACTCCAACGCGAGCTTCGTCCCTCGGAGCTTTTGGTCGAGTATGTTCTCGACGATCCTCGCTCCTACGCGCTCGCGCTGACGCACAACACTGTTCACCGATACACGCTGCCGTCCAGTGATGAATTGGAGCAGGCGGCAATACAGTACCGTTCAGAGATTCTGAAGCAGAAAACGGACATGGCTCTCGCGCAACAGCTTTTCAATGGACTTCTGGGCGGCATTCCAGAATTCAAAGAGAAAACGGCGCTGATTGTGGTGCCGGATGGAAAGCTTCACCTGCTTCCATTTGCTGCTCTGGCCGACAACGGCCAATACATCCTGGCCTCGCATCAGGTATCTGTGGTCCCATCAGGAACCGTGCTTCACATCCTGGAGCACCGAGCGCAGCAGACTGAATCGACAAACCTGCCGTACGTCGGGGTGGCAGCGTGGACGACTGATTCGCCGCCTCACACACTGCTGGCCAGCATTCATCGAGCGGTCTCCGGGCCGGAGAGGAGCGAACTTGTGGCGCTTCCGGAAAGCCGCCATGAAGTGGAAGCGATTGCCGCAGACCTTCCCAAACCAAGCACTGTTCTCCTGGGTGCCAGCGCCACGGAGACAAACTTCAAGCAACTCCCACTCAGCCATTACGGCGTGATCCACCTGGCCCTTCATGGATATGTCGATCCTGAGATTCCAGATCGCTCGGCTCTTGTCTTTGCTCCTCAGCCGCAACCCACGGATGACAGCTTGCTCCAGATACGCGAGATCAGGAACCTTCATCTCAATGCCAGCCTGGTCACGCTTTCTGCCTGCAACAGCGGCGTCGGACCAGTCGGAGAAGAGGGCGTTGCGAGTATCGTCAACGCATTTATCGAGGCCGGCTCGCAGAGTGTTGTCTCCACCCTATGGGAACTTGAAGATCACGCGACTGCGCATCTGATGACCACCTTCTACGATCACCTCAGCCACCGCGAGGAGAAGGCCGTGGCATTGAGGCAAGCCCAACTTGAAATGCTGAATTCAGGAGCGGCTCCGTACTATTGGGCGGGCTTCGTGCTCGCTGGCAATCCTCGTGGCAGCCTCTTCCCAGCGCCAGCGTTCAAACTCACTTCAAGGAGTTCCAGATGACGGTGAATCGCTCTGCTCAAGCCGCGCCTCCGCAGCTTTTCCAGCACGACCGCCGCACCATTCTCGACAAGGTGCTGGCAGCACTGGATAAGCGCTTCTATAAGCCTGAAAAGTTGAATGACGATTGGCACGCCGCTGTCGATCACCACCGGCCATTGATTGAAACAGCAAGCACGCCAGATGGCTTTGAGCAGGCCATGACTGATTTGTTGGCAGAGTTGCACACATCGCATCTGGGCTTCTTTCACGGCAGCGCCCGCAGAGCTTCCAGCCGGGCCGCGCTGAGCGCAACGTACCTCGCTGACGAGACACCTTTCGGGAAGCGATGGATATTTCAGGATGTTCACTCGGGCGGCACCGCATCTAACGCCGGCATCAAGTCAGGGGACATTCTTCTAAGCGTGGATGGCCGCGAGATTTCCCCGCCGGAGCATCCTGTCTTCGCGATGGGCAAGCAGACCAGTCTGGAGATTGTCGGCAGAGAGGATCAACGGTGCGCGGTCGCGGTCAATGTGGAGCGACCCAAGGGGAAGAAACTCCACTTTGTTGAGCCGACGCTGGTTGAGGCGCGCCATCTCGAAGACGGACTTGGCTACCTGAAGGTTGCCATGTTCCCTGGGCTGATCGGCGTCGAGGTGGCTAACGAAATCTCCCGCGCCGTCGAGGGGCTAGGAAAGATCGACAGCCTCATCATCGACCTCCGCGGGAATACCGGAGGAGGAATCGGAGCCCTTCGTGTCATGAGCCTACTCACGCCCGACAGGATTCCCGTCGGATTCGCCTTAGACAGAAAGCGCGTCACTCCCCATCTTGATTCGGAGAAGCAGCGATTTCGGCGATTCCATTCCATCCCCGCGTCCAAGAAGGCGCTCTGGATGCTCGCATTGAAGTTCGCGACGGCGATGCTGGCAAAGACGCCCATCGTCCTTGAGACTGAAGGGCTGGGCCACAAGGAGTTCCACGGACGGGTGACGCTCCTCGTGAACCGCCATACCGCGAGTGCAGCCGAAATGATTGTCGCGTTCGCGCGAGAGAACAATCTGGCCAGGATCATAGGTGAGAAGACCGCCGGGAAGTTGCTTTCCGCCACTTCCGTCAAAGTGGGTCATGGATTCCGGTTGGCATTACCGACTGGCGCTTACTACACATGGAAGGGTTCCGTTCTTGAAGGGACACCCATCGAAACCGACGAACCGGTTGAATTCGATTGGCAAGCCGCTCGGGGAAACAGGGACAGCCAACTTGAATCTGTCAATGATCGGCAAACAGAGCGAGCCAGTTGAAAACCCGGTCAACGTCCTCGTTAAACTCAACTTCTGCGTAGCCTGTGATACACCGAGAACCAGAGAGGCTTCGCTCTCGATCCCGATTGCCTACCAGAGTCTTCGCCGGTTATGGAGATTTTGCATTAATTGACCGCGACAATGCTTGTTCAGCTTCCATTTGGCCAAGCATTGGGAAGCGAAATGCGGCGCAATTGATCCACTCAGCCATTTCTGTATTCAGCCAAAGTTCGTGGCCCCCAAACTGTTACGACGACTACGGCTGCGATTGCGATGATGGCGCCGTTGACACGCGGGTCCCAATACGATCCGCGGATCGGAAACAATTGCCAGGTCACGTCTATCGTGGTGTGGAAGACAGCCACAGCGAAGACGCTCTTGCGAGTGCTGTTGTAGAGCCATACCATGAGAATCCGAGCCGCCACTGTACCGAGACACCACCAGGCGATCCATGCTGGCGACCGGTGAACCTGCACCAACGGCACAATGTGCCAAATGGCCCACACCAACCCCAACATAATGCTAGCTGGAAGTGCGCCCCACCGATCCTGCATCGGATCGATTGCATATCCTGACCAGCCAAGTTCCTCACCCAGCGCGAGGATGAATATCGCAAGAGACATGGCCAACGTCGCAACAACCGGGACTTGGGGGATTGGGAGTGGCACTCCAATCCAACGCATCCATCCATACGACGAGATCGTGACGGCAGGCATCAGAAGGAGCATCGGCGCATACCAAATCTTCGCTTTGATTCGCTTGTAATCGAAGGATCTCTTCAGCAGGTCTCTCACGCCCGCCGTCTTGCTCTCACGGTAAACGAGAATGATGGCGGCTATGGACGGACAGAAGACCACTATAAGCGCAGTCACTGGAACGCCAGGTACCAGTTGATATCCAACTAAGGGGCCTGCCAACAAGAATGGAAGGGAAAGAGCGAAAACCAATAAGAAGAACTTCAGCGGTGACCTGCGCCGCGATGGGATGGTTGTCATGGAACCCTCGGGTGCCTAGCCTGCAGGGTCTGAAGGAACGATGCGATCTCACGTAGGGCGTCGGCGTAATGGCCGACCAAGGCATGACCGCCGGTTGGAAAGAGGATGACCCTGCCGTCGGGCACGCTGGCGGCAATATACTTTGCCCGAGTGGCCGTGCCGAACCGATCGTCCTCGTCGCTGATCGTCAGGACCGGGCAGGCGATCTTCTCGATCGGATACGGCTCGTGCGTAGCAGCAGTCTTAATGTCGAAGTTCATCCCTGCGATGCGCTGGCTTACCGGCAGAAGGTGGTCAAGAACCTGCTGTACCCGCGCCTTCTCGCTGGGGTCGGCGGCGCGCACAACGGCGGAGTCTGTGCCGAGCATCATCCGGGTCATTCCGCCAGGCATGATCGGCATCAGCTTCAAGAGTGCCCAGGCAACAAAATTGGAGTGGACCATCGCGCTAACGACGGCGCCGCCATGGATGGCCGTCCCTGCCGGCAAGTAATTGGCGGGGACGAGAAGCACCAGCGCCCGGCAGCGATCCGGATGACGGATGGCGAACTGCAGGGACGACCAGGCGCCAGCAGAGATGCCGACAACGACCACCTTGTCGATGCCAAGATGATCGAGGAGTTGGACATAGGCATCGGCCTGCATCGCGGTCGTAGGGTTGCCGGGTATGGTCGAACGAAGATAGCCAAAGCGGGATGGAACAATGAGCCGATATCCGCGCCCGGCCATTGCGCTGGTCATGTCGACGCCCTGATCAAAGCCGCCTTCCGCGCCGTGGACGATCAGCATCGGCACGCCCGCGCCTATCTCAGCGAATTCCAAAGTGCCAAAAGATGTCCCAATGGTCTGGCTGCGGCCGACGAGGCGTGCGCGCGCGGCCTTCATTTCAAGCGCATAGATTGCGTAGACGCCAACGGCGGCAACGATGAGGACTGCGAGAATGACGAAAAGGATTCGGCGCGTCAAGGCATCTCCTAAATGGGCAATTTCGCAACAATGTCGTCGAGGCAAGCCAGGATGCTATTCAGATTTTGGTGCTTCCTAACAGGCTGATGCCGAGTGTAAAGGCAGGCTCCAGCATCATTGGACGCTCAGGAATTGTTGCAGGCTATCGGCAGCGCTCGCGATTGATCGCGCCAGGCTGAGTTTCGCCACGTTGTGGGCAAATACGCTGTTGATCACGTCAAGCTCGGCGGAAGTTAAAGACTCCTGGGCTTGGACTACTTCCACGTTGTCTGTCACGCCAGCATCGAACCGCTGGCGCGTCAGTTCCAGCGTCTCTCTTGTAACCTGTAGATTTCTCCGGGCCACTTCCACCTGACTCGTTGCCGCCCGAAGATCGAGGTAGGCGTTCCGAACGTCGCTTTCCACTAGGCTCTTGGTGTCTTCGAGTTCCGCTCGGCGCTGGGCGAGGGTTGACTTTGCCTGCGTGATTTCCCCCTCCGTGCGTCCTCCCTGCCAAATCGGAATATTGAGAGTGGCCGCGCCCTCATACGTCGAATGGGTCTGCGCGGGGTTTGTCCCGATTCTTCCGTAGTTTCCGTTGACGGTAAGCGACGGCAATCGCTCGTCACGGGCAGCGGCAAGCGTGCGTTCGGCGGCATGAGTCTGCGCTTCCGCCGCTTTAATGTCCGTGCGACGTTCAAATGCCTGCTTGAGCGCATCCTCGAAGCTGAGATCGGGCGCAACCAGGAAGGGCACGTCATCGGTAAGTTCGTATTCGTCGTTTGGAGGCAGTCCAGTCATTCGGGCCAAAATAATCTTTTGCTTGGCGACTTCGGTCTCAAGCGAAATGACTCGTTGTTGCTGCGTAAGCTCTTCAACTTCGCTTCGATCAACGTCAATCTGAGGCACCAGTCCCACGCTTCGCTTTTGCTGAGTCTGCTGCAAGAGCGCAGTTGCAGTGTCGAGTTGCGCGTGCGCGGACTTTACCCTTTCCTTGGTCGCAATCACTTGTAAATAGGCGCCGCACACCGCGAGGACGACCATCTCGCGCGCATCCCGCGCGGCGAACTGGCTGGCGCGAAAGACCTCTCTTGACGACCGGTAGTTGTTCCACGCGCTCAAATCGAAGATCGACTGAGAAAGGCTGCCGCGCAGATCGATATTGTTAAATGGTCCAATAGTCGGCGGGATGGCAAAGCCCGGAATTGTGATGCGTAGCCCTTCCGCCCCGAGACTGATTTGTTGTATCGTCTCGGCCAGATAGCCGCTCACATTGGGAAGCAGGGCGCTTCGTGAAATCTGACTTTGTCCTTGAGCCTGGCGCACAGCGTTGCTCTGCCCCACCGCGCCAAGGTTATAGTTGAGTCCTCTGGCGATGGCTTCGCGGAGAGAGAGCTTGCCGGAAAACGGCAGCTTTGCCGTGCTCGAAGCGCTTCCGGTATACGGCCCTTGGACCTGGACTGATGGATTAATCGTATCCACGCTGGTTGTCGTTCCCGCAATGGGCGACTCTATCGCGGTCACCGACCCGCTCTGTCCAGAGCGCCCGGAAAGGGGAAGAGGAGTTGCTTGCGTACTCTGCGATTGGCTTGGCTGCGATGCGATGAAGAGTATCCCTAGGCAAAGGATCACGGCAGCCTCAACTATTCGGCAAACTGGTGCGGCCTTTGTCTTCCAATCATTCATGACAATGTACCTCTTATTAACTGAGCTGCTTTCGGAATCGCCAGACACTGAGCGAGCCAAGCACCAGCGTGATTATGAGCAAGCTGAGGAAGTTTGGCCAAAGCTCCATGAAGCCACCGCCCTTGAGCGTGCTTCCACGTGCGATGGTTGCGAAATGGTGAATTGGATTCAGAACCGTGAAAGGCTGCAACCACTTCGGCATTGCCTCAACCGGATTGAGCGCACCAGACAACGATGACAACGGAGGATTGACGAAAAAAGTCGTTAGCTGTGCCTGCTGAGCGGACTTGCTGAAGGTGGAGACCACGGTGCCAATGCTGATTCCAGAGAGGATGCACAGAGCGCCACCAGCCAGCAGAAGCAGAACATTGCCGTGGAACGGAACTCCGAACGCGAATTTGAGCACTCCAAGAGCGATGAACATCATCACGCATAGCAGCAGGAACAAGGGTGTGATTTTGGCGATGATGATCTCGGAGGTGCTGGCCGGGGACATGAGCAATTGTTCAAGCGTCCCGGCTTCCCGCTCGCGCACCATGGCCGCGGAGCAAATTAGAGAGCTCTGCAGGATCAAGAGCAATCCAAGTACACCGGTGACGATAAACCACGAGTCGACCAGGCCGGGGTTGTAGAGAAACGCCGGTTCAAGCTGCACTTGGCCGCGACGGGCGAGGTTTGATCCGTCCATTGGCTGGACGCGGACATGAATCCCCTGCGCCCGAAGTCCTGAATTGAATCTCTGAATCATGCTTTCTGCATGTCCGCGGCTGATCGTGGCGGTGTTTGCATTCGTAGCGTTCAGCAGGAATTGAATAGTCGTCTGGCGATCCCGGATCAAGTCCCGCGCGTAGTCGTAAGGAACCACCATCCCTGCGTCGGTTTTGCCTTGGCTCACCGCATCTCCAAGTTGGTCGACCGAGGAGTAGTAGCCGGCGAGGCGAAAACTCTTGCTCTCGGTCAACGTCGCAATCAGCTCTCGACTCTCGGGTGTCCGGCTATCATCGACAATCGCGAGACGAACGTTCATTACCGCCGCGCTCAGTGCAAACCCCACCAGAGTCAACTGCACGACGGGCAAGACGGTGAGGCTGAACATGAGTTTGCGGTCATGGCGAGTCTGGGCAAACTCCTTCTTGATCAATGCGCGCAGACGATAATTGATGAGGCGATCAAATAGTTTTCTCATGACTTATGCCTTCACCTGCATTCTTCTCATGCCGTGCCATGCAATTCCGTAGAAGAGGGCTCCAATCGCGCCGATAATGAGGACCTTGTACCAGACGGCAGGCCATCCCCCACCCTGCAAGAGCGCGTCGCGAACGATCTCGATGTAGTACCGGCCCCAGATAAGACTAGAAATCCAACGCAGCCCGGCCGGTATGTTCTGGATCGGAAACATCATGCCCGAAAGCAGGAACACGAGAATAAATCCGCCGAAGGCAACCGCTTGCAAGGCCGATGCCTGGTTGGGGATGACCGCTCCGACCATGGTTCCAAACGCGGCCACGCAGAAGGCATAGAGTACGGTGGCGATCAAGACGGGCGTAGGATCGCCTGCAAAGCTCAGGCCAAAATATGTAAACAAAAGCAAGGACATGATGAGACACTCAGCGAGCGCCACAATCATGAATGCAATGATTTTTCCAAGCAGGAATTCATGCGCGGGAATGCTTGAGACGTAAACCTGGAGAATAGTCTTCAACTCACCCTCTTTCGCCATGGCGAGCGCAGCCAGCAGAGGCGGGAACATCGAAATGCCCAGCACGAATATCCCAGGGCCGAAGAACTTCTTCGAAGAGAGTCCGGGGTTGAACCATAGCCGAATGGCGGTCTGGATCGGTCCTGCTTGCGCACCGCTGGACTGCTGGTTGCAAGAGGTCGCAATCTGTCCGGCATATGCTGTGACTAACTTCGCGGTGTTTGCATCTGATGCATCCACCAGAAGCTGAACTGGCGCATTGACGCCGCGTGCAATGTCGCGGCCAAAGTGCGAGGGGATGATGAGTACAGCTCGCGCAGCATTGGAGGCAAGGGCCTCCTCGGCAGTTTTATCAATCGGCCATGGGACCACCTTCAGCGTTATCGAAGCCCGGAAAGCGTCGATAAAATCATTGGACGCCGATGAACCATCAAAATCCTGCACGACAATGGGAAGCTCGTTCACCGTCAGCGAGAGCGCCGAGCTCATCAATATAAGCAGGAAGGTGGGAAGGGCCAGCGCGAGGGCCAGGGTGCGCCAGTCGCGAACAATCTGGGTTAGCTCTTTGCGCATTTGTGCAATGATTCGCCTCATGCTTGCCCCGTCTTAGTCATCGGTGGCCGCCTTGCCCTGCTTACGCGCCTTCTCCACGATGGAGATGAACACGTCTTCGAGCGAGAGAGGGATTTCTCTTGCGCTGGTCACGTGAATTCCGTTCTCTTCGAGCCGCTTTGTAGTTTCTTTGATTGCGTAAGTTGGGGCGTCGTCCGTGATGATATGCAGGCGTTCGCCGAATTGGGACACGCGCCAGTTCTCTGTCTTGCTCTTCAGCAGGTCGGAGGCGCTTTGGGGTTGGTCCTGCCGCGGGTCCAGGATGAATTCGAGCACGTGTCCGGTTTGTTGGCTCTTGATGCCGCTGGGCGTTCCCTCGGCGACGAGTTCGCCTGCAACCATCATTCCCAGGCGATTGCACTGTTCCGCTTCTTCGAGATAGTGAGTTGTCACGAGGATCGCCGCGCCGCCATCGGCCAGCCGATTGATCATTGTCCAGAACGCGCGCCGTGCCAGAGGATCGACGCCCGAGGTCGGTTCGTCCAGAAAGAGAATGTCCGGTTCATGCATGATCGCCGCGCCGAAGGCCACGCGCTGCTTCCACCCACCCGGCAGGCTGCCTGTAATCTGATCCTCTTTTCCTTCGAGCCCGGAGAAGGAAAGCACCCATCGGATCTTTTCTTCGCGGTCCTGGTCGGGCACGCCATAGACGCCCGAAAAGAAATCGAGGTTCTCGCGAATCGTCAGATCTTCATACAATGAGAATTTCTGCGACATGTAACCGATGCGCTTGCGGACGGCTTCTGTTCTCAGGTTGCCGCCAGTGCCACCTAACTCCATGGTTCCGCTTGTCAGTTCCAGCAACCCACAGAGCATACGGATGGTTGTGGTCTTGCCCGCCCCATTCGCTCCTAGGAGTCCGTATACTTCCCCATTGCGAATATCGAGGCTCACATTCTTGACGGCTGTGAATGCTTTGAACTCTTTGACGAGATTCTTCGCACCGACCGCAACTTGCCCGCGCAGGCTGCGGTGATCCTGCTTCGCTGGAAACTCGGCGGTGTCGGCCTTTTGAGTTAACGTACGCAGCTTAGCTACAAATATGTTGTCGAGTGTCGGTTCGTCGACACGCATCTCATCGACGGATAGTTCAGCGCCCTTCAGCTTCTCGGTAACCCACTTCTGCTCCTTCTCCGGATCGTGAACCAGAAGGTCCAGCCTGTCGCCAAACCGCTCAACATCAATGATGTCCTTATCTGGTCCTGATCCCTCGGAGAGCACACTCTCCGCTTTCCTTAGGTCCGCCGTGCGAACTTCGATCCGCTTTGCGCCCAGGCTCGCACATAACTCCGTTGGCGTGCCAATCTGAAGGATCTCGCCCAGATGCATAAACGCGATTCGATGGCACCGTTCGGCCTCATCCATATAAGGAGTGGCTACAAGGATCGTCAAACCCTCGGCCGTCAAGTGAGCAAGCGCGTCCCAGAACTCGCGACGGGAGACAGGATCGACGCCCGTGGTCGGCTCGTCGAGCAGCAATACTTTCGGCTGCGGAACGAGCGCGCAGACGAGCGCCAGTTTTTGTTTCATGCCGCCGCTCAGTTGGCCGGCGAGCCGGCCTGCGAAACGGTCCATGTCAAACATCTTGAGATACTGAAGACTGCGATTCGCGATCTCGTCCGGCGGAATGAGGCGCAGATCGCCGCTATAGCGAATGTTTTCCGCAACAGTCAGATCGGGATAAAGACTGAAGTCCTGCGTTAAATACCCGGTTTGAGATCGCATATCCCGAGCAGGGCGGCGGAGGATCTTCGCGCTGCCGGCGGTTGTTTCCATCACGCCGGCAAGAATCTGGAAGGTTGAAGTCTTTCCAGCTCCATCGGGGCCAATCAGGCCAAACATCTCGCCGGGGTTGACCTCAAAAGTGATTCCACGGACTGCCTCAAGCTTGCCATAGCGTTTCGACAGGGCGCTCACTTCAATAGCCGGCTCTTTGGTCGCGCCCTGCTGATCCTGGACTGCCCGATCTGGGCCCGCCGGGATTGGGGCCGCCTGTTCTGGCGCCGCTCGATCTGGACTGGCAGCAATCATTTGCGTCTTTCCTTCGGCCACTTGTCTCCCTGCACCAGGACTTCGCCATCGACAGGCATGCCAGGCTTGGCAAATCCGAAGCCGCCTATCAATTGCAGCTTGAGTCCGACTACCTGCTTGACGCGGTCGTCACGGAAGTACGTATTCTCAGGAGTGAATGTCGCCTGTGGGTCGATTCTGGAGACGTAAGCGTAGATGGGTTTCTGCGAACTCGAGTCGAGATATATGCGCGCCGACTGTCCCACTTTCACTTTGCCAATCTGGCCTTCAGGCACAAAGCCGCGCAGATACACTTTGCTCAGGTCCAATAGCGTGATAACAGCGGTTCCCGCAATCACCACCTCGCCTGGCTCTGCCCCGCGCGTCACAACTGTTCCGGAGAATGGTGCTCGGATGGTCAGATCCTTGCGGTTGTCTTCCGCTTCTTCAAGTTCGGCTTGAGCCTGCTGCGTCTGAGCCGTTGCACTCGCGACCTCAGCTTCCTGCTGCGCGATTTGTCTTCGAACCGCGGCAACCTGCGATTCACGAATACCAGGGTTGGACAGACTCGCCTCCGCCGTCGTCAGTGCGCCCTGTGATGCCTCGACGCGACGCTTCGACGCGGTCACCACAGCGGCTTGTTGATCGGCCGTCGTTGAAGCCTGAAGTCCCTGTTGCTCCGACACAGCTCCAGTCTTTGCAAGACGCGTATAGGCATCTCTATTGAAAGCGGCAATCTGATACGCCGCCTGCTGCTGAGCCAATTCCGATTGCGCCGTTGCCAGATCGGCCTCCGCTTGCCCCACATGTCCTTCTGTATCGAGCTTTGATTGGCCAACCTGCAATCGGCTTTGCTGCAACTGTTCCTCAAGGACGGCAATCTGCTCTGCTGCGGCTGCGCCCTTTGCTTCTGCCTCGGAGAGAGCATCGCGGGCCTGGTCCTCACGCGCACGAATCTGTGCGTCGTCGATAGTGGCGATCGTGTCTCCAGTATTGACGCTGTCGCCCTCCCGCACTCGAAGCTCAAGAATGCGCCCCGTTGTTTTGGAAGCAACTGCGGAGTCGTCGCCTTCGATCCGGCCACTTACTGGAACAATGCTGGCCGGGATGCGGGGTGCAAAAAAGATTTCCCAAATAAGAATCCCCGCCCCAATCAGGACCACGCCAGCGACGATCATCAGTATCAGGCGTCGCGTCGCGGCTTGCTTCTCACGTTCCGCTGGGTCCGGCTTGGCGCTATCAGCTGGGACAGGTTTCGCTTTGTCGGCGGCGGCCGGCTTCGTTGCATTGGGTGAGTCGGGTTGCTTTTCTTGCCCGGCCTGTTCTGGCGCGACCTCAAGTGCGGGTGTAGTCATTTACTTACCCTCCGCTTCCTTACCGGTTTGATCATTCCATGCCTCGAGCTAAAGTCCTGTAGATACGAGAGTGAAAAGTCCGTGATGTGATCCGCAATACGTTCCACCTGTTCCGGTGTCATCTTCAGTTCCGGCCAGATCTCCGTCAACAATGGACCAGGCAGAACGTAAGCAAGAACCTGTCCCACCACGCTGATTGCACAGAGCCGGGTGTTGTCATCTTTGGCGGGTAGGCCAGTCATTCTTCCGATGAGTTCCAGTAGTCTCTTGTAAATCGGTCGAGTTAACTTATCGATAAGCTGCCGAAGCGCAGGTGTGGGTTGTGCCAGCTCGTGCGCCAGGAGTCGAGAATGCCAATCCGGCAAATCTTTCCCGTTCACGCTCCGAAGTCGAGCTCGAATCAGAGCCCGCAAGATGTCTTCAGGGCGAGTGTTTTGATCAAGTGTGTTTTGAATCGCTATCAGTTGTGCAGCACGCACAGATTGCTGCAAGACCTCGGTATAGAGGCCCAATTTATCGCCGAAGTGATAATTGATCGCGGCAACATTCGCTCCCGCTCCCGCACAAATCTCGCGAATCGTCGTAGCCTGATAGCCACGGTTGGCAAAAAGCGGTCCCGCAACCTCCAGTAATTTCTCGCGTGTTGGGTCCGGTGTCGCTAGGCGACGTTGGTGCCTAACTACTTTGAGACCGAACCGTGAGCTATTGCTGTCCATGTTCAAACACAAGTTTGAAGCAACAGCTTGCTCGATACTGTGTCCGATTGCTCAGTACGTCAGTTCGCCGGATTGAGATGCAGACCTGCAAGCGCTTCGTTAGCTACTATTTCAATAGCTTGCAGTCTCGGAATTGGGGCAACGGCCACCCGATAATTGCTATTCCCGCTGATCGTTTTTGGATGACGGAGGATATTACCTTTGGCGGTCAACTGTTGAACAGCACAACTCGCGTTTCCAGGATCACGTCCGCCGCCCTGCTATTTGATTTGAAGAGGGTAATAGTACGACGCCTGATCCTGCTCATGGGTCGTTGAGAGGAAATACGAACCCGGTCTGGATTTCCGCAGATCAAGATCAATGGCGACTTCTTCCCGATCTCCATTGCCAATTGCTGCTGCACTACCGTGAGCCAGTGGGTCGGAGACCGTCTGTTCGCGAGTAACAGCGACCGCGTATTGGCCGGGCCTGCTGTAGCGGGGGAGGATGATCTTAACCTTGACCAATGCCGCCGGCAGCGACACGGATTGTAACGGGCTAAATTGGGATGGATTTGATTGAAGGCTACGGAGTGTCCCAGCGTTCGATAAGTCTATGGTCTCAGGAATCGCCGTCATATTGTCGAGCGGGCGCGGTGTGATTGCTCCACGCCAGGTTACCACAACAAATGCAGCCGCAATCAAAAGACAACAACCAACAGTGGCCGTGAATACCAGTCTTCGCCGGCGCAACTGATGATGGGATCTCAGTTCAAGCAACCGTCTCATGCAGACTGGACAGTTCGCTGCATGATCGACTCTCGGGTCTGACAGGACAATTTGCTTGGACTGTCTGGCAATGCCTTCCAAAAACATTTCGTCAGGACAAGGGCCGATAGGCGCAGTTCTCCCGTCGAGCACAAGTTCTTGATGGCGCCTTGTGACCCATGCATCAAGGCGATCTTCGGCACGAGAGAACCAACGCAATTTCATCAACATTGAGACAATTCTCCAGGTTGGGAGAGATCATGGAGCAACGACTCCATCTCCCGGAAATATGCACGCCGAACAGCAGTGTGGTCCATTTCAAGATCCTCGGCGATCTTCCGCCACGAGTACCCCAGCGAGCGCCTATTTGCGATTGATTGTGCGAACGGGGAAAGGCGCTTGAAGATCTCGATTGCGTAGACCCTCAGCTCTGCTTCTGGTTGTCCAATATACAACTTTTCCATGTCAATGAGAGAGCCAAATTGAATCTCCCGATTCCGCTTTGCGGACTGCTGCCGCGCGCGGCGTTTGATCACGCTCTTGGTGCGCAACAGCAATTTCTTCTCTGAGCAATCCGGATGACGAATGATATAGCCCGTAACATTCTCAACAGCATGGTCCATGATGTCGTAAGCGGCGGTGTGATCGTTGAGGAATGTCCAGGCGCACAGAATCGCGTAAGGCCAGGCTGCATTGACAGCGGCCTCCATTTTCTGATCCGAAGCCGGGTTCCCGGTCGAATAGGCCCAACTCCACTTCAGCTCCTGCCATGTGCGACTGTGTGGTTTCATATGCAAGTTTCAGCATCGGGGGATAACCACTACAATGCCAAGAGTATAGCCCAGAACATGACTGAAATTATTACAAGAAAAATATTCTTTTTTCCTGCCCCAAACGCCTTGGCAAAGTGCCTTTAGTAGATGCAGGGACAGAACAGCCAGATTGTCCCAGCGTTTGTTTCTCGACAAATCAATAGGGGTTTTCTCCGCATTCCCCAGCGAAGAGGTGTCCCCATGGCTGGTGATCACGGAAAGAGGTCTTCTGTCGTCTGGGGTCAGGAGGCGCAAAGGTTGGCGCTCCAGGCCCAGGTGTTATCAGGACCAAAGCTCGATCAACTCGTTCGTCGCTTGCAACGGCAGACAGGCCGATCCAGAGAAGCGTGTTGGCGATTCGTTCTCCAATTCGGCCTGAAGAGCAGAGGCGAGCATCGCCGCTGGACGGAAGAAGAAATTGAAACTCTGCGCGAGACGCTGTCCACGCACTCAGTAGAAGAGGCCGGGCGCATTCTCGGTCGCAGCCCGAACGCTATTCGTTGCGCATTGCGCAGAAACAGCTTGAAGGTGAAAGACATTCGGTGCGATTGTTTCTCGGTCGAAGCGCTGGCCAGGATTCTTCGCATCAGGAAATCCGAGATTCATGCCTGGATCGAGAAGAATTGGCTTGTGGCGACCACGCGGTTCACCGGCAAGCGACTGACGCACATCATCACGCCAGAGTCATTCCGCGCTCTATACACGCATCATCTCCGCGATCTCTTGGAGCAAAATAGGGTTCCGAGTGTCGCGCTGTTCGAGGCGTTCTACAACTATTGCTTTGTGCCGAAACACACGATCGGAACGCAACTGCTGACTGTTCGCCGGGATAAACGGGAGCGAGAGGCGTTCGCGGCAACACAGGAAGGCAGTGAATTTGACGAGGAGGACGAGGACGAAGGAGAATACCGAGTCAGTCTTGGCGGTAATTTGGATTCCGAGCAAAGAGAGACAAATTAACCGACATTCCCGATGAATGGTAGGACTACCATCAGGAGTTTGCGATCATGACGCCGAAGAAGCCAAAAGAAACACAGCAGTGCCGGCCGACGCTAGGCTGAGCCATTCGCATCGGCCAAGCGCGTACCGCACTGCCCAATGTCAGGAATCACAATCCTGCACTTTCACCCCGGTTGAGTAAGAAGTGCAGGACTGCCTTTTTATCGTCCACTGATTGCAGATCGAGTAAGGTCGCAGACCGTGCTTTGTAGAGCGCAAGGCTGGAAGGAGAATGTCTTATCGCGTCGCTTCGAACAGGAACCAAGCACGCCGCTCGGCCTCGTCGATCCAGATTTCGATCAGGATGGTGGTTGCGTATTCTCGGACTTTACTCGTGACTTCGTGCGCCGCGCGCAGACTTTCCACCAGTGTCTTGTTGTCTCCGAGCAACTCGCGCAGCATCTCGGTTGGACCAACAAACTCCTGGTCGTTGTCAGCGATCCTTTGCAAACTTTTGATGTGACCGATGGAACGAATTGTGGTACCACCCACCTTGCGCACACGCTCGGCGATGGTATCGGTAATGGCGAAGATTTGACTGGCTTGTTCATCCAGAAGCAGATGATAGTCGCGGAAGTGTTGTCCGCTCATGTGCCAATGGAAATTCTTGGTCTTGAGGTAAAGAGCAAATGCGTCGGCCAGCAAGGCGTTGAGCACGCTGGAGAGGTTCTTGACATCTTCGGGGGAGAAGCCGTCGGGGACCAAGAGTCGCGCTGCTTGCGAATCTTTTTCATGAGAATGTGCGGACATTGAAGAACTCCTCTGGAGGTAAGGGATGACGGATTGCCCTATATCGAGCGTCTTTGCCCGTCTCACAGGCCGTTTAGATGCGTACGCGACTGTACAATTCGGCATAACTTTGAGAGCAATCGAGAACTCAAATGAAATGATGAGCAGCCGCGATTCGAGTGGAGCAAAGGGACCTGTGCACCACCCTCCAAATAACGGTATGCCTGCATAGAAAATGACGATGAGCAGGAATGCACACTGGAAACCAGCCCGCCAGCGCTATTCTGCGATTAGCCTTTGCTGTCCCATGCTCATTAGGATCAGGCCTTCTGAGAGCGCATTTGTTTGGATACCGTCAACCGTCAGGAAAGATTTAGCCAATGAATTACGATCTCGAAGTCGATCCCAGCCACCTTGCCTACAAACTGCTCGTGGGCCTGGTGGCCCCGCGCCCGATTGCGCTGATCACCAGTCTGGATGAGGATGGACGGTTGAATGCAGCGCCCTTCAGCGCTTACAACTATTTGTGTACCGACCCTCCCATCATTGGCGTGGGTGTTACGAACCGCCCAGATCAGAAGTTTGTTCCCAAGGACACGGCTCGCAACATCCGGCGTACCGGCGAGTTTGTGGTCAATGTGGTCACCGAAGACATTGCCGAAAAGATGAACCTCTGCGCAATCGATTTCCCGCACGAAATGAGCGAGGTAGAGCTTGCCGAGTTTACAACAGCGCCATCGCAGGTAGTGAAGCCGCCGCGACTTGCCGAGGCGCATGCCGCGCTGGAGTGCCGCGAGTTTACGACGTTAGAGGTCGGTCACTCCCGGATCATTCTTGGCCGCGTTGTCTCCATTTACGTTGAAGACCGGTACGTGGATTTGGCAGGGCCTTACATCAAAGCAGACGAGTTGCACGCTATCGGCCGCATGAACGGACTTGGTAACTACGTACGTACGCGGGACGCATTCATGACGATTCCACGTATCTCCTATGAGGAGTGGAAGAATGATAATCAATAGATGATCGAGATGCCAGAAACGAACGTCTGCTCAACATGAAGCAGTGCAACTGGCTAACAAGGACACGGCCCGAAGCGCCATCACAATTGCACAGCCGCACTCATGGACATTCGCTTCTTCATGAATTGAATGTCGATCTTAACGTAACGGTTTGCATCAAACAGACAAGGAGTCCACCATGCCTCAAAGTCCGCACGATCCGGCCGCAGAACTTCACAATTTAGCAACCCACTCTCATTCCGTCGCAACAGTCGCCCATGGAAAAGCAGATCATCGAAGCGCACACGAACTGAGCATTCAGGATCACGAACTCTCACGAGAAGATCTGAAGCACGCCGAGCAACTCGATTCGGCATCGGCCAAACTTACCAAAACGAAAGCAGGGGTTGGCGAGAACGTTGAAGCCGTGCATACGGCCCGCCCAGGACTTCCGCTGTAGAGGTTCAGTCAATGCATTCTTCAGTGGGAAGGTCGAAGGAAGGGGCGCGAAGAACAGGGAATGGATCTATTCCTGCAACAAAAATAATCATGATGCGCCGGATGACCAGAAAGTAGTCGGTGGCTTTCAGGAGTCGCGAACGTGATGAGGGATTTGCCACTGTCGAAGGTCTACCAGTTGCTTGAGCCCGGCCCGGTGGTTCTGCTGACAACCGCACGCAAGAGGCACACCAACATAATGGCAATGTCTTGGCATATGATGGTCGAATTTGAACCGCCGCTCGTGGCCTGTGTCGTCAGCAACGCTGATCACAGCTTTGCGGCGCTGCGAGCAACGAAGGAGTGCGTAATAGCCATTCCAGCGTTGAAAATGGCCCAAATCGTCGTAGGGATCGGCAATTGCTCTGGCCGCGATGTCGACAAGTTCAAGAGATTTGGCCTGACGCAGGCACCTGCCAAGTGTGTGGCGCCGCCCCTGGTTGCCGAGTGCTTCGCCAATCTCGAATGCAAGGTGGTCGACACCCATCTCGTCAACAAGTTCAATCTCTTCGTCTTGGAGGTTCTAAAGGCTTGGCGCGATCCGGCGCAGAAAAATCCTAAAACCATTCACCATCACGGGTATGGAAGGTTTGCAGTGGATGGCGAGATGATCACACTAAATTCGAGAATGCCCTGATCAGCTACTCATCGCCACGGTTGTTTCTCGACAACTGATTGCCACCTCCGTAGAGATAGAGGGCACAAACGAGGATCGTCTCAGGATTGTCTCCAAAGCGGTTCTCGATATATAGAGAGGGATTCAGAGACAGCTTGGTAAAGTCATCATTGTTTTTTCAAGTAACGTTCAATGCTTTTACGCAACTGCACCAACGAGCCAGCCTATGCCGGAGGTCATCGCCATCGCCAAACCACCCCAGAACGTCACACGAATCGCACCCATGATCACTTTTGCCCCACCGGCATGTGCAGCCAGACCACCCATCAATGCGAGAACTGCCAGAGACGATACAGACACAAACGGAATTAATCGCGCCTGAGGTGCGATTGCAGTGATCAAGAGTGGCATCATAGCCCCAAGAGCAAAACTGCAAGCGGCGGCCAGGGATGCTTGAATCGGGCGGGCGCGGAACTTTTCGGAAATACCGAGTTCGTCGCGGGCATATGCGCCCAATTCGTCGTATGCAATCAACTGTTGCGCGACCCGAGTCGCGAGCAGCGGTTCAAGCCCGCGAGCGACATAGATTGCCGTCAACGCCTGGCGTTCGCCCTTGTTGTCTTGTTTCAGTTTTGTACGTTCAAGAGCCAGTTCTGCCTCTTCGGTATCGGCCTGCGAGTGCACGGAAACGTACTCACTTGCAGCCATGGACATCCCTCCGGATACCAGACCTGCGATCCCAGCAACCAAGATACTACGGTGAGTTCCATGAGCCGCCGCAACGCCGAGCACCAGACTTGAAGTTGACAGTATGCCGTCATTTGCACCCAAGACTGCAGCCCGAAGAAGCCCGATGCCGCCGGTGCGATGCAGCCTTCTGCTGCGCGTTGGCATATTGAATCGCTTGTGAACGAGGAACTTCTGAAAACGCCGAAATGCATTCTTGTTGATTGGTCGATCTTGGGATTCGATGGAACTGCCCAAAGACGTGGTTGACTTGCCCTGTACTAGATCCATTTCATCCTCAGCAGCCAGACCTTGACCCCTTGCGTAAGGCCTGTGTAGGCAAGTAGCGTTAGCAGTAAAATCGGCCAGTACATTCCCGGCAAGTGTGTCAGGCCCAGCGAAGGGGCCAGCGGTGAATACGGCAGCCACGCTCCAATGGCCATAATGGTAAATGCTGTGATCAGCAGCGGCCAGCTTGCGCGGCTCTGGAAGAAGGGGATCTTATTTGTGCGAATGATATGGATCACGAGCGTCTGAGTCATGATGGACTCGACGAACCAGCCTGTCTGAAACATATGGGCGCGGGATGGATCCCAGCATTTGAATAGATAGAGCATGACGAAGAAAGTCGTGTAGTCGAAGATCGAGCTGATGGGCCCGATGCAGAGGATGAATCGCTTAATCTCTCCAATATTCCAGGGCCGAGGATGCGCGACCAGTTCGTCGTCCACCGCATCGTTGGGGATCGGAACCTGAGAGAAGTCGTAGAGCATATTGTTTGTCAGAATTTGGATCGGAGCCATGGGGAGGAATGGCAGAAAGGCACTTGCTCCCAACACGCTGAACATGTTCCCAAAGTTGGAGCTGGCTCCCATCCGGATGTACTTGATGATGTTGGCGAAGACCTTGCGTCCCTCAATGACGCCCCCTTCGAGCACCATCAGGTCTTTCTGCAACAGGATCAGGTCGGCCGATTCCTTTGCGATGTCGGCCGCAGTATCCACCGAGATGCCAATGTCCGCGGCACGCAGTGCGGGGGAGTCGTTGATGCCATCGCCCAGGAATCCCACGACGTGTCCCTTTTTGCGCAGGACACGTACGATTCGCTGCTTGTGTGCGGGCGAGAGGCGGGCGAAGAGTGTTGTCTTCTCTGCCGCTTCGGCCAATTCAGTATCCGACATTTTCTCGACTTCATCACCCAACAGCATTGGGTCGGCCGAAAGTCCGACGTCACGGCAAACCTTGCGGCTTATCAAGTCGTTGTCGCCCGTAAGGATCTTCACAACCACGCCATGCTTGTGCAGTGCTTCGATCGCGGTTGCGGCGGTGGGCTTGGGCGGGTCGAGGAATGCGACATATCCCTTCAGCACAAGATCGTGTTCATCTTCCTTTGCGCAGGAAGTCTTTCCGGCCAACTCCTTTACTGCAACCGCCAAAACACGAAATCCATCGTTGCTCAGACTCGCATACTGGTCCTTTAACCCTTTCATTAGCGTGGGGTCCATGGGTGACAACTTCCCGTCAAGCTCGAATTGAGAGCATTGATGGAAGATCTCTTCCGGCGCGCCCTTGGTCAGAAGGATCGCCTTGCCCTCGGGATTCTCGACAAGTACCGACATCATTCGTCGGGTGAAGTCGAAGGGGATCTCGTCAAGTTTCTTGTATTTCTCAATAAGGGCTTTCTCGTGGAAATCGGAGCTATTCAGAATCGCTGTATCAAGCAGGTTCTTCAGACCGGTCTGAAAATGGCTGATGAGGTAGCCGTCGCGGAGCACTTCATCCGTTTCCCGTCCTGCGACATTACAGTGCCGTTGCAGGACGACGCGATCTTCGGTAAGCGTGCCGGTCTTATCGGTGCAGAGCACGTCCATTCCGCCGAAATTCTGAATTGCGTTAAGACGCTTGACGATCACCTTCTTGCGGCTCATGGCAAGTGCACCTTTGGCCAGGCAGACGGAGACGATCATGGGTAGCATCTCCGGGGTCAGGCCAACGGCCACGGCCATCGCGAAGAAAAATGCGCCCTTCCAATCGTGCTTGGTAAACCCGTTTATGAAGAAGACCAGGGGCACCATAATCGCCATGAGCTGAATCATGAGCCATGTGAAGCGGCTCAGGCCCTGGTCAAAGCTTGTCGGCGTTCCCTCCTGCGTGATGGAACTCGCCATGGTGCCGAGATAAGTACGAACTCCAGTAACGACAACGACCGCGGTCGCTGTGCCGCTTTGAACGCTCGTGCCCATGAAGCAAATATTCTTGAGATCGACCGGTGAGTTTGATGCGTTCGGATCGGCTTCGTGAAACTTCTCGACAGGGAGCGACTCTCCAGTCAGCGTTCCTTGGCTCACAAACAGATCTTTCGCGGACAGAATCCGCACGTCGCCTGGGATCATGTCCCCCGCGGATAGATTGATGATGTCTCCGGGAACGAGGTCACGAAGGGGGATCTCCTGCGGCTTGCCATCCCGAACCACCGTGGCGGTTACGTGGATCATCGCCTTGAGCTTCGCGGCAGCCGCGCCTGCACGAGTTTCCTGCAGGAATCGGAGCGTGGCGCTGAGCACAATCATGCCAGCCATGACGCTTCCGGCACGAGGATCGCCGGTGGCAAAGGAGATCGACGAGAGAACTGCAAGCAAGATTACCAGCGGATTGCGAAGGATGATCAAGAGGCGAATGAACCAGCCGCGCTGCCGCTCTTGCGCAACCTCATTCGGCCCAGCTATGCGCGCTCGCGAGTCGGCCTCGCTTTGCGTGAGGCCAGCAGAACCCGAGTGCAACGAGCGAAGCAGTTCATCCCCATCTTTCCCCGCTGCATCGAGGACAGCAGGAGAGACGCGAATGTTATGCTGCTTCGCTTTAGCGGGGATTTGAGACTCATCTGGAGCGGGAAGAGTCGCCGCAGCGCCTAGAGCGCCGGCGTTCACCTTCGCGAGAGCACTCTCGACGGCGTGATTCGAATCAGGTGTCCCCATTTTTCTTAGGCCCCTTACCGGACCACGCTCGAAACTCCGATTTGAGATACGAACAAGTGCCGACGAAGTTTGCCGGAATCGTCGTCGACAGGATGACCGCGTAGCCCAACCCAGGCTACTGGACACTATTTCAGATTATTCGCTTTCTTCTGCGACTTTCCTCGCTTCATCATCCAGCCGATCACTGTTCCAGTCGCAATGCCAGCCGCAAATGTTACTGCGACGGCTTTAAGCGGGTGTCGCTCGAAGCGCCTCTTCGTGTTGTAAAGAATTTCCGTCGCGGCGTCGGCGCCGTCTCTTGCCACGCGTCGAGCTGCTAGGACACCGTCTTCCAGCGCATCCGTAACGGCAGTTTCCGCCCGGGTCGCCTTGTGCGTTGTATCGTCAATCTGTTGACCCACGTGTTCGAATACTGATTGCTCCATTGCGTATTAACCTCTCTCGTTCTCGAGTTCGATAGTGATCGGTCTATGCTCCGAGGGATCTTTAGCCTTGCCGATTCTCAGCCTGGACCGACTGCTGATTGAGATTGGGGTGGTGATGATGATGGTGTACGACCACCACAACCTCGCTTTGTGCAGCATAGGGCATGCGCGATGAATTCCCCTTATTCGTCGCGCGTTGCAACAGTCTGGGCCGGTCTATGCCATGCCCGTGAAAGGAGTCTCTCGCAGGCATCATCTTAGAATCGCGTCAACCGCGTGTATGGTCACAATCGACCGCTGCTTCCACTGGGTGAAATTGAGCAAACAGCCGAAGAAACCAAGGAAGGGGAACCTCTGAAAGTTCCATTTTTTTTGCTTGGGCCAGGCTGCGCGCCATATGTTCATCGTCGTGGATCGAGAATTGTCATCCCAGAGGTCCAATTCCGCAGGCGATAGTGAGCGATTCTGCACAGCAGGGAGACACGGCGCTCCCGTAATCTCGGACCAAAGAGGCATCCTCAAACAACTCCGCGCAGTAACCAGTTTTCCGCATCCTTGCCAGCCCCCTCACAGTTCCTTCTTCCTCCGCAGTCTTGCCCACCCTTAATGCCTCTAGAGCAGGTTCGCCGGAAGGCGGACCCGTCTCTCTATTTGACCGCCGCATGGGATGAGGAGACTGTGTTAGACAGGCAAGATGAGATGTATAGAGCGGTACAGACGGTAGAAACCGTTCATAAGAAAATGGAAACAGCAGGAGTGTTGCCGATTCCCATGTTGGAGCCTGCACAGCTGACTTTGATGCCGTAGTTTCTGAAAGGTTGTCGAGGATGACCGTCGCTGCTCTACCCGCGTTCGATCTCGCAGCATTCCTCGCCAGCGCCGGCCCTGGCCGAAGGATCGTTGAGCTGAAACCCAAACAGGCTTTCTTTTCCCAGGGAGATCCAGCGGACTCGGTCTTCTACCTTCAAAAGGGCCGCGCAAGAATCACTGTCGTTTCGACCGCTGGCAAGGAAGCCACGGTTACTCTCCTTGTACCGCACGAATTTGTGGGCGAAGAAGCGCTATCGGCGGTGCCAGGATTGCGTCTATCCACGGCCACAGCCATTACCGCCTGTTCGGCTCTCAAACTAAGCCGGGAAGAGATGATCCATGTAATGCACCGAGAACATCAGTTCTCCGACCGGTTCTTGAAGTTCCTGCTGGCGCGAAGTATGCGGAGCCAGGCCGACCTCGTCGATCAACTCTTCAACTCGAGTGAGAAGCGCTTGGCCAGAATTCTACTGTTAATGGCCGAATATGGTGAGCCGGGCGAACCGGAGACGCAGATTCCCCCAATCTCGCAAGAGACGCTTGCGGAAATGATCGGAACCACGCGTTCTCGCGTCAGCTTCTTCATGAATCGATTCCGCAAGCTTGGGTTTATTGAATACAACGGTCACATTCAAGTGCACAAGTCTTTGCTGAAGGTAGTTCTCCATGATCGAATGCCTAACGACAACGCAATAAAGCCCGGCGTCCCCAATGCCCCGAGGCGCCGGCCAAAGCTCGCTAAGATCGTAAATCCCAGTCATGAATGACCAGTATTGAAAATGAAGCAATGACATACTCGCGGCAGAAATCAAGTGTGATTATCGGAGCAAGAAATGTCAGTTCTCAAAGCTTCCATCTTGATCGTAGAGGATGAGGAATCCGTGCGAACCTCCCTCGCAGAGGTTCTCGGGGAACTCGGACATCGCGTCCGATGTGCGTCGGATGGCTTAGCAGCTCTGGCCGAGATTAACCAGGAGATTCCAGAAATTCTGCTGTCCGACCTTAATATGCCGGGCATGTCTGGCTTTGAATTGTTACCGGTAGTCCGCCGCAGATTCCCAGCCGTCCGTGTGATCGCGATGAGTGGTGCATTCTCCGGGAACCAGGTCCCATGCGGCGTGACGGCCGATGCATATTATGCGAAGGGTAACGGCGTGGCTGTCCTTATGAAGGCGATTGAGAGTCTGCCCTTTGCAAATCGGCAATCTTGCGAAGCGCCCAAGCCTATCTGGATCCAGGGAAACAGGCATGATACAAACGGGGCGGGGTCTGTAATGATCGCCTGCCCGGATTCAATCAAAGGTTTCGGAAACGCCTCACCCGGCGTGTGCGATGCCGTCAAGCGACTATATCCCCCTCAGGGCGGCCCTAGTCTTGCACTGTAGTTGCCCCCTCAACAATGGCCTACTGACTATGACCTCTTTTGGCGAGCAAGAATATACATCCATCTTGGCGTGGCCGGAGTAAGGTCGGGCGATGAAGACTTCAATTGCCGGCCGCATTCGTATATACAAAGCAATCTTGTGGGATCTGTTTCTTTCAGCCGTCGGATGTTTTGTATTGAGGCGATGCTTCAGCTTAGTCGCGGAAAGAGGAGACGGTCTGGCGATGAAAGCGACCGGATGCGCTCTCGGACAGACCCGCGATCCGCTCGCGTATGTGGGCGCTGCACTCATTCTCCTGGTCCTTGCTGCGAACGAACAGCCGGAACTGATTCGTGCGGCTTCTGAAACTCATTCCTGAAACGACGCAGAAACCATCTGGGACCCATGGATTTGTCATTATGGGCCAGCTTTCATTGCAGTGGGTCGGGTGCCCAAGTGGGCGTCAGGACACATCCTCAAGCACAAAGCTTGGGCATGGAGCGATCAGTAGAGCCTGCCGATTTGGGGGCAAGGCGAGGTGCATGAGAGCCGTGCTCGGGAAGGCGATCCAGAAGGACTGCTTTGAGGAGCGATTTATGAACCTGGATGCGGCCGTTGTAGTCAATGAACCCGAGTTTGCGAAAGCGGTTCATGAAGAAACTGATGCGGGAGCGCGTAGTGCCGATCATCTCTGCCAGGGTCTCTTGCGTGATGGGAGGGATAAACTTTGTAGGTTCTCCAGGCTCACCGTATTCGGCCATCAGGAGGAGAAGCCTAGCCAAGCGTTTTTCGCTGGAATTGAAGAGCTGATCGACAAGATCTGCCTGGGTTCGCATACCGCGAGCAAGGAGGTGCGACAAGAACATATCAGAGAATGCATGCTCGTCATGTATCACTCGGATCATCTCACTTCGAGAGATCTTCATCGCATAAGACGGCGTGATTGCAGTGACAGTGGCAGACCGGTGTTCGGCGGTTCCAGTAAGTGAATTCTCTCCAATAAAGTCTCCGGCGGAGAGCAGCGTGATCGTAGCTTCCTTGCCGCTCGCCGAAACGACGGTGACTTTCAACCGTCCGCTCTGGATATAGAAAACAGAATCGGCTGAATCGCCTTGGGAGAACAAGGCACCCTTTGGATCGCAGTGAACAATTCGTCTACCCACCCCGGCGCATGCAAGAAAGTAGGCAAGGTCGAATCTCGGTTCTCCGTTGATCGAGTGAATTCCGGCGTGAGCCATAGTGATCGCCTCTTTCTGGACTGGACCTCCGCCCCGCAGCAAGGGCACGGGCTACCTGAAGGTGGTGTTAACAACTGAGAACCAAAAGGAAATAAATGCCCGCAACAACAATCAATTCCATAGCGCGAACGGATTAGCTGGCATTGGGAGCGGCAGGGCGCTCATTGCCAGAGCAACCCGCAGTTCTTCTGCTGCAAGTTTGCTGAACTCGCAATACGGTGTCTGTTCCGAATTGCTCACAATTTGAGGTATTCTAAGAAGGTGCATCCTTGAATTATTCAAGCATTCACAATACGCTGTTCGTTGTCTCTTGCACCAGTTTGGTCGGCAAATCTGACCTGAACCGGTTCCGCACAACAGAATCGTCTGCCGCAGGGTGGGGTCCGGGATGGCGGATCGTCTCCGTTCGACCAAGTCCCTGTTGCACCCTGCGCCGTTCCACACTTAGACCCTTGCGGGCTGCTGCGTGGGGTTGGTAACGGATTCGATGACCACACGGTTAAAGGCCGGAATGTCGTCTGGGTTGCGGCTGGTGATGAACTGGCCGTCGGTGACAACCTCCTTGTCCACCCAGTGAGCGCCGGCATTCTTGAGGTCGGTCTTGAGCGAGGGCCAGGAGGTAACGGTCTTGCCTTTCAACGCGCCTGTCTCCAGCAAGGTCCATGAGCCGTGGCAGATAGCGCCGATGGTCTTTCCGCTGGATACGAACCGCTGAACAAACTTTACTGCATTGGGGTTCATACGCAGTTGGTCGGGGTTTATCACCCCTCCCGGTAATATCAGGGCGTCGTACTCGTCTGCGTTGGCGCTGTCGAGCGTCCTGTCGACCTTCACCGATTCGCCCCAACCCGAATGGTTCCAGGCCTTGATCGTTCCGGAGTTTTGGGAGACCACTTCTGTGTGCGCTCCCGCTTCTTCAAATGCCTTGCGCGGTTCCATCAGTTCCGCCTCGTTGAATCCGTCGGTCGCCAGAAATGCGATCTTCTTTTCCTTTAATTGCGAAGCCATGTTTTACCCCTCCTTGGGGTTTTCCGTACTTTCATGGGACGCCAGAATTGCGCTGCGGGTTTGCTTGCTGCAGGCCCGGGTCCAACTGCTGAAGCCGCCGACTGGCCGGATCGGGCCTTTGCTGTCTGACCGATTGGAAACTGCCCCGGCCGCCAGGTTGCCATGCGGTATGAGTCAGCTCTGTCGGCCGAGACGTTTGCAAATCTTCCTATCGGAAAAGCCCTAGCAGATAGCACACCAGCAAGATTACCAGCACCGTGCCTAACCCGATTCCTGTGCCTCCGCCCATGCCCCACCGTCCGTAGCCGTAGTATCCTCCGCCCAAGCCGAAAACCAACACAAGAACAATGATGAGTATGAGCATTTCAGATCTCCTTTGATCTTGGGTTATGCCCCAAGGTTATGCAGCCGGTTTGATTGCGCCGAATATGCCCCTTCGCGTCAATGTTATCGAAGAGCGCGCGGTTCTTTCCTAAGCGTAGGCATCTGGGAGTAGGCTCGAAACCATCCTCTCGACCGCCTGGACGGGATAACCTACGTGAGCCGGTTCCATTCGAGTGGCGTTCGCTTCTAAAAATGACCGCATATAGGACTGTGCAACACGATTCCAAACCATGGATCGTGCATAAAGATAGGCACGTTCGCGCATTTCTCCGCGTGCCACATCGTCGGCTAGGAGTGCGATTGTCGCTGTCGCGATGGCGGTTGGGCTCTCGAACGGCACCAGCATTCCGCGCCCATGGTCCAACAGTTCCGCGGCGTGCCAGTATGGGGTCGAGATGATGGCCTTCCCAGCGCCCATGGCATATGCCAGGGTTCCCGATACAGCCTGCGCTTCATGGCAGTAGGGCGTGATGTAAATGTCGGCCGAGCCGACCAACCAAGCCATCTCTCCCGGACTGACGAACCGGTTGACGAACAGGACTTGCCGTTCCACCCCAAGTTTCTTCGCCAAAGCCTGCAATTCAATCCGGTAACGATCTCCCTCCCGTGCGTGGATGTGCGGGTGAGTGGCGCCGGCAATCATGTAGACAGCGTTGCTGTGACTGGACAAGATGCGCGGCATGGCTTGAATCACGTTTTCGAACCCTTTGTTCGGAGAGAGCAGCCCAAACGTGAGAAGGACACTCTTGCCTTGGCAAGAGAAAGCTTCCTTGAAAATATCCGACCGCTCAAAAGGCAGGTCTGGGATGCCATGAGGTATCAGCTTGATCTTCTCGGCAGAAACATTGAACACCTCCCGCAAAACACGCGAGGAGTATTGGCTCATCACGAAAAGGCGCTCTGAGAGTGCGGCAATCTTGTACATCACAACTCGTTGGTCAGAATTCGGTTCACGAAGCACCGTGTGCAGAGTTGTCACCACCGGCATTTTAAGGCGTTTCAGCAACTCAATGATGTGGCTTCCGGATTTGCCTCCGTAGATTCCATATTCATGCTGCAAGCACACTAGATCGACATTGCTCCTATTCAAAAAGTCGGCGGCTGCCCTGTAAGACGCTATATCATCTTCGCTGATCTCGAATCGAACCCGCTCCGGGTATGAGTAGGATGATTGCCCGTCATTGACCGCTACGACTGATAGTTGGGCCGTTCCGTATTCGGCAGCGATCGCATCGCACAAGTCAGTGGTGAAAGTTGCAATTCCGCACTGCCTCGGAAGATGATTTCCGATCACCGCTATCCTGACCGGACGCTTGGGACGGGGCACCAACTGAAGAGAGGAAGCTGAATCAACTCCGAATAATCTGTGCCGCGCTTCTGAACGGTTGATACGGTTCGCCTGTGGGTCGAAAGTGCTGCTCGGAGCGGCCATTTTACATGTCTCCCAAATTTCAAGGTTGTAGTTGAAAACAATCTAAGCCCTCATAGGGGCGTGAAGCTGCTGCGCGATCTCAAGTGTCTTCTCAGAAGCTTCGGTCGAGTAGTCGTGAGCCTTTGAGCTCAGTTCCTCCGCGGCTTCGTGATCGCCACGGTGGTGTGCGGCGGCGGCGGCGGTGTGGGCGTGGGCTGCGTAGATGTGCAGGTCCGCCGCATTGTCATAATTGCTCTGGGGCATTGTGTCCTCCATTTTCAAGGAAGCATTTCTGTCTGTTGCATTTGCAGTTTTCCACTTTGCATTTTAAGGTGCTGAGCAATCGTATACATTGCCGCCAAGTTGCTCCAATGCATCCAAATCCAGAATGAATACAAAGGGTGCCTGAGATTTCACGAGAGAATAGCAGCGCCACATTCCGCAGTGGACACCGTCCGCACATTGGCCGAGAGCCTGGTCAATTATAGACAGCAAACCCATGGCTGCCAGTCGTAGAGTCGTCTCACTCGATGTCACGTCGGTCCGAACCTATTACCGGTTCGTCGGCTGGATTTATGTTCGTCATTCGAGATGTCGGCAGCAGACTCGCACTATCCGGTGAAGACGTTTCCTAACTCACTGGCACCGGGCGAGAAACCCTCAACCGCATATTTTAGGAGTCAAGCGATGTACTACTATTTTTGGGGAATGCATTGGTTTTGGTGGATGTTCTGGGTACTCCTTTGGATGGTATTCTTTTCGTTCATGATGCCCATGCGCAGAACTACTTATCGGGAAATGCAATCTCCCTTGCAACTCCTGCAAAGGAGATATGCCGCCGGGGAGATCACGAGCGAGGAGTACGAAGAACGGCGGGCCAAACTGTTACGGGATGCAAAAGTGAAATAGAGCTGCCTGCCTGGATTCAGCCAATCATAGTCTGAAGGAAATCCGGTAAGCATTGTGGTGACCAGATATGTCTCTGTATGGCAACTGATCTGCAAGTAAGTTCTGACAGATACCAAAGCGCTCGCACCATATGGTTGACAATTATTTCAGACTAACTTGGAGAACCATCTCGTCGATGAAGTATGTGCATCGCGTGAAGATGGAAAACTATCTTACTCAGATGCAACAATTGCACTCTCGATGGGCATCTGTATCTCTCCCATTTTCCGCTTACGGCTCTTCATCTGATTGTTTTACACAATCGCGATAGCCGGGGGCGACCTGCCCTAAAAAGTAATCCGCGAACATCAAGCGGTCGAGACAATCGCCGTATTTGGATTGTTCGTAAGGCCATGGTCGGTTTTGGGTCCAATGCGTGCGAGAGTGGAAAGAACGCGACCAGGCTCTCCCAGGTCACTCCAACCGAGGCCAGAACCTCGCATGACAGCAAGGCCATTTGGACTGACGGAGAGAACCTCATCAGAGAAGCTGGAGGATGGAATGACGTCATACAGTGCGGACAAGACAAGGCTTTCTATTGCCGTCTGGAATGATTTCCGAATGGATTCGAAGGAATTGTGTAAGCGCGGTATCGCCCTTTGAGTGAGTTCGAGAAATCTGTCAACCCGCCCGACCATAACAAAGCTATTCCAAAGGCAACCGCTATGCATTAAGTCAAAAGCAACCTCCTTGGTAGGCTTTTCCCAGAATCGCTTGACGTGCGCCACGGAGTTCCCGCAAGCGCTCTCGATACGAGGGCCGGGCTCAATCCATCCATAAGACTCCTCAGGCGTATCAGGCTCAATGCCTAGCAGGCTTACCCTCTCAGGGTTAGACTCAGCGAGCATAAATGCCAGCCCGATTTGGTCGACGAATGCTCTGTCATCCATAAAATGATGGTCGGACGGAAAAAAGGCAACCAGCCCCTTCGGGTCGAGTTCCTGGACTCGCATCAAACTATATAAAATGGCGGCAGCCGTCCCGCGGTTTTGTGGTTGGAGCAGAAGGCGCGACAGAGGTACGTCCGCGATTTGATCCCGATAGAAGCGCTCGTGAACTTTGTTCATAACCAGAAGAGTCTGCCCGGGATCGACTGCTCGGGAAACTCTTCGGCGGGTTTGCTGAAGCAATGTTGCCTCTCCAATCACTGCGCAGAATTGCTTGGGTCTGTCATCCCCCGCAATCTTTCGCGTCAGCGGAAGCAATCGCTTCCCATCTCCCCCGGCGAGAATCACACCCCATTGATGGTCGCGCTTACCCGCGCCTGTTCGATTTAAAAATGTCTGCATTATCTGGTCCAGCCTCTCTACAATTTGTGGCGATCAATACTCAGTGCAAGCGCCCAAACTCCACACTTCAGACACGCGCAAACACGGACAGTCGTTTCAAAGGAATTCCATTGCGTAGAATCACAGTATTTCGGAGCAGTCATGCGAATCCTGCCCACATTTGCTCACCGCTCCCTCGTGCCAGTTAAAAACTCAACTCGACAGACTCCCAGAGATGGAGGCTTCTGTTCCATCTTGGTGCTGGACTCATACCTCTGTCTTCTCGGTGTTGCTCGTAGGTGGCGGAACCGTTTGTGCATGCTTGGTATGCACAAGAACAAGAGAAGCATTTCTCACACACTGAGAATTGAACCGGACTATTCATACCGCTGCAAAAAAGCATCTGCTCCAATGAAGTTTGTATCGCATACACGATTGCCAAGTGTGTTCAAGATTGGACATTCAGCTGGAACTGCCAACCGTAGCATCGGTCTTGTCTTCGATTTTGGAGAGGCCTGCCATGTTCATGCTGGAGTCGTAAACGGCGCGGTGGGAGACCGACGGGGCCGTTCGTACAAATCTGAAAAGAAATGAAGCGAGCTACGTGATGTCGAAGAAATTCGCGACTTTCCTCTTTGCCGCCATGATCCTGTTTGCTTGGCCGGCGACAAACGTGGTAGCCCAGACCAACAGTTCCACAAAGCCAGCGGTGGCGACGAAGACCACCGGACACCCGGAGAAGTCAACCACAGCAGTGGCCGTTCACCAGACTGCAAAACCGAAGCCTGCGGCGAAGGCTGAAAAGATTCCCAAGGCGCCTCACGCAAACACTAGCTGGGTGGCTGGCGATTACTACTGGGACGGCGACAACTGGCAATGGGATGGCGGTTATTGGCTTGATAACCCTTGGTCAGAGGCCGCGTGGATGCCCGGCCACTGGAACGAGCTCTGGTGGGGCTGGTCATGGGTTCCAGGCTATTGGTACTGAGCGATGGCCAGGAATGAACGACTGGTCTCCGATGACAAGGTGATATGGTGATCCGCGCTTGGGGCCATGCATTTAATGTGAAAGGCTAAAGTGATGAAGTCCCCACGAGAGCCAGAGATATATCTCTGGCCCTCGCCTTGTCTCAGTGCATTTTCACTTTTCTCTCCCACTGCATCGCGGATTACGATGATAAATTGGGGGCATTCAAATGTCACTGAAGTCCATAAATCACTTTGTACTCTCGAAACTCATCAGTGTTCAATGTTGAGCAGTCGCAGCTTGACTATCGGCCATACCATCATCTCACTCGATGCTTGAGTAGCCCGTGAAGAAAGAGGCTCTTTCATTCGCGAGCGCGGGCAGAGTAGAAGATTCTGAACGCAGATTATGACCTGACATGATCGTCGAACTGGGCCGAATATGCACGTTCACGAACAAATTACGAAGGATGTTCCAACAGCGGTCACGCGTCCGATTTCGGGCCTGATCCGGGCTAAGATCACGCGCGTTCACAGCGAGATGAAAGAGGGCATAAAATGCAATGCTATTGGGAAGAGATAGGAGTTCTAGGCCCCATCTATGGGTTGATCGGGAAAAACCTGAGCGAGCGCGATATTGCTCACAACTTGAGCCTTCCAGAAGAGACTGTGAATGCTTGCATTTCCTGGATGATGCACTTCTTGAGGTGTAATAATCGCGCGGAATTGGTTTTATACGCAGCGACGACGCGGCACGAAACATGGGGCTTAGATTCGTTGTCTATTGCGTCATAAGCGGTTAGAGATACACACGAATAGTTGTGTTTCTCGAACAACTTTCTGTTTGGCCTTCATCAGCGCAAGAAACTGACAGACTATTCAGCAAGCAGCCGTACCAGATGGTAGATGGGGCAAATTGCATTGGTGTGCTGATGGCCGATGTCGTTGGGCAGGCGTGTCGTGGGCAACGAGCTATCTGGAAGTGCTTGTAAGCGATTCAAATACTTTTTCGCAAAGCTTACGCTGGTCCAGGCTGAGCTCAGCGAGCGATTGACATTGGAGCAGTTGTATAACTCGTTGGGCGGGGAAGGTATCCGTATCATCCGACGAATTCAACCATCAGCGCAATATCGCGAAAGACTGTTCGGCAAGCAACCGAACCACATGGTTGACAATCATTAGATCCTCAGCAGGAGGAATGACCCGCACGATGACCGCTGAGTGTTCCGCCGAAATCACCGCCGAGCCATGGATGTTGTTGCGCTCGTCGTCGAGAGTGATGCCCAGCGCGCCCAAGCCCGCGCATACTTCAGCGCGGGTAGCACTATCGTTTTCCCCAATACCGCCTGTGAAAACCAGCATGTCCAGGCCGCCTAACTCGGCCACATAACCGCCGATCCATTTGGCGATGGTCCTCGTGAACATATCCACTGCCAGCCTCGCCTTTACGTTGCCTTGTGCGATGGCATCGCGCAGGTCGCGCATGTCGCTGGATAGCTCACTCACGCCGAGGAGCCCGGCTTTCTTGCTGACAACGGCCTCCAATAGGTCGGCGGCCTCGGTGGCATCTTTGGCTGTCTCCGCGATCTTGCGCAGAATAAACAAGAGTACTCCAGGATCGATATCCCCGCTGCGTGTACCGCTGATGATGCCGCCAAGGGGTGTAAGGCCCATCGAGGTATTCAGGCCTTGTCCGTTTCGGATCGCCGCAATGGACGCGCCATTTCCTAGGTGCGCGACGATGAGCTTTTGTGGCACAGCGGGTTTCAGTTGGTAAACGATCGATTCGTAAGAAAGCCCATGGGCGCCATAGCGGCGTACGCCTATAGCGGCATATTCCTCCGGAATCGGCAGGCGGGTGACGACATCGGGCATGTGGCGATGAAACCAGGTGTCCAGACAGACGAAGTTGGGAATGCTGGGGAACAGGCGAATGGCCTCGTGCATAATGTAGATGGCAATGGGCGTGTGCAGTGGCGCGAAGGCCTTGTAGCGTTCCATCTCTTCAAGTAATGCGGGGGTGATGCGCTGGTTTGTCTGAACTGTAGGGCCACCCGACACCATGCGGTGACCGATGGCCCCCGGTGCGGCAAAGTCCTTCGAGTGCAGCGCATCCGCCACCAATTTGAAAGCAGCGGCGCGCGTGGGTAGAGACGGGGACTCATCAACCAGCTTCTTCCCCTTGGCGTCCTTGATCCAGAACTCACCCTGATCGGTGCCGATGCCGTCGACCGCGCCCTCGTGGAGCTTCCTCGGTTCGCCGTTGCCAGTTTCATACAAGGAAAACTTGATCGAAGAAGAACCGCTATTCAAAACCAATACAGGCAAAGACGCCATGTACATAACCCCCTCGGCTGAAACTCAATGAGTCAGCAGGTCGCAGTGCCGACTCGGCGCCGGAAGGTGCATCATCGCCATACGTGGGATACGGCTGCGGCTCGGTACTCGTGGGCATGCCAGCGAGTATTGCGAGATCGTCCTGCACTTGCGCCCACTTCACCGGGTTCTGTTTTGTTGTAATGGGTGCGTTTGGGTTGGCGTAGTAGGCTTGGATGTCCTGCTTGATTCCGGGAGGGATGGGCTGCGCGGGCCGACGCGTGAGGTGGTGGAGAAGATTGGCGTAGGTCGAGTCGGTGAGCGAATAGCCTCCGGGCTGTACGACTCGCCCAGTATCGAGGTCGCGATTGGGAAGCGGATCACGCGGGTCGCGTGATAGCAGAAGAGAGGCCGGGCCGTCGGTGATGATCGCTCGAATCGCTTGTGGAGATTGATTCGTGGGAACAGGATCGCTTGCTCGGGCCGTGGACGTGTTCACAGTCGCGGGAAGCGTAAACCGCGCGAGCATATGGTGCATGATCGTCGTTGACACCACCACGCTGTGCAGGTATTCGATCTCTGTTGCTGGGGTTGGGCCTTTCACGTCGATCAGTTTCAATGGGCCGACCTTGGGCAGAATAAACAGAAAGCCAGCCAGCGCGTAGGTCCCGATTCCCGCATGGCGGCCATATTTCCGCCAGTTGTTTTCCGCAGCCATCACGGCCACTTCCCTATCGATCTCCGCTGCATCCGTAGTCTCTAGTTCCGCCGGCTCGTGGTGACGACGCAGGAGCGTGATGGCGTACGCCACGCGAGGGATGAAGGAGTGCACCACGAAACGGTATTCACGAACATTGAAGCGCTGGTGTCTGGACGAAAACTCGTTGCTTAATCCGTAAGTCTGGTAGTAAGCAAGCGCAATCTGTTCAACCGGAACCTTGAGCCCGATGTGGCGAAGAAAGCGGACCGGTGCCATGCGGTGATGCGCGATCTGGTCAATATCGAAGGCGAACTCCGTTTGCACGTGCTGGCGCTCGCCCTCGGCGTAGTTCACCTCGCGCCCGTATTTCGCGCGCAGATTGGGAAACTCCACCGGGACGGAAAGATTGGTCGCTTCGGAGTGTCCGATGGTATCGCCCACGTAGTGAGAGAGAGCGCCGACGGCAAAGGCAAGCTCATCGGCGTTGTGCGCATAGCGAAAAAGATTCACCACGAAATCGCCCGAGCGCACGTAGTGAGTCAGGTTCGAAAAGGTTTTATCGCCATACGGATAGTAGCCCATGTCCTGGATCACGCAGCCGCCGTATGCATACGCCCGCGTCTCGTTCAATTGTGTCGGCGTCAGGCCGGGATAGTGGCTGAGCAGAAGCGGAACAATGGAATTCTGCCAGTTGAGATCGACTAGCTCTTCGTGCGTAAGGAGGGCATACGCATCCGCATGCCTGCCGAAGAAAACGGCCGGCAGAAGAAGGAGTGCTGGCAAGATGCGCGACGCGAATCGCCGCAGTGTCATCTTACGTCGTGTCCCGTTGAATCGCAGGCGTGTTCGCAGGTTGTTTGCACGCACCCGTTGCTGAACGGCTTCTTGTGCATTGAGCAGATTTCCATTTGAATCCAGGTCGACAATTGTCTTTATGTCCACGATGGTTATCCAGCCGTTTGGGTTCCATCAATCTCGATCATCGAACAACATCGATGTTAGAAGATGGTCACAATGACGCGTCTACCCTTCAGAGGCGATGAGGTGCTGATTGCGATCCTATGTGGAAGCCGAGTGACGATTCGCTTTGAGTTGTTAAAGTTGACTGGTTTTGAAGAAATGAACGAGTTTTTGGTCTGCTTCTTCCGAATAGTAAACGATGGCGTGAGCCGACTTCTTCGCCGCGTCTTCTGTTTCGATTCCAGCATCTTCGGCCGCATGTTCGGTTAAACGGTAAGACTCCTCGGCTCCATCGGCAAGTTTGATGGTCATCGTCCGGGCTCTGCGATCAATCTCAGTAATGGTTCCCTCACTCGTCTTCAGTCCATTCCTGCCAATCTGATCGATTTCTTCAGCGGTCTCGTCTGTGCCATGTTTTGTATAGTGCACTACCACCTTGTCCTCTTCTCGAAGATCGCGCAAAGCGTTATCACCTCTCGTGGAGGACGCCCTTTCGCCATGTACCACAGTTCGCTTCGCGAGACGCATGATGTGTTCGGTCCCGTCAGCGGTCTTTACTTCCAATTTGTTTGCGTCCAGATCAACCTTTGCAACCACACCTTCGATAGAGGCAGTCTTCTCGGTTGCCCCGGCGATGCCGACAAAGCTCAAGAGTGAAATGATGGCCACAGTAACTGCCAAGTTGCGACAAAATGCTCTCGACTTCATGATTTGCTCTCCTGAAGGTTCTGATCTGAACCGAGCATTCCGATTTAGATCAGTATGGATTTGCCGACACAACTCTGCTTCCGGTTAAGAGCCACGAGACATGGCGTCTTCCTCCAAGCCCATTTTCGTTACAACCGAATCTTAGACACCGGACAAGAGTAGCTTCTGTTCAAAAGTGCTCAGAACCCCTGAGCCCAATCATCGACATTGATTATGCCGGTCCCGATCCGATATGTTGCAGCCGCGACAATCGTAGACTTGTGCACTGGCGGAGGGTAGGCTATGAGCGCAACAGCCGTGAAGAGAATTACACCACTGGACACTGAACCAACCAACCGCGTACGCCGGGTTCTTCCACCATCCGTCGGATTCCTGTTGAGGTGGGGCCTTTTTGCGCTGATTGGAATTGGCATCGTCCTCTCGGTTGTTCTCGGGATCGTCCAAAAGTGGCTCTGGATGCGGCAACTCGACTACGCTGGCATATTCTGGACCTTACTCTCGATCAAGTGGGGAATCTTCGGCGTCACATTGATCGTTTCGGTCTTTTATCTATGGCTTAATCTTCGCTTTGCGGCGAGAAACATTGACGTTGTGGATGGAGAAAGCTTCTTTAACAGGGCCTTCAAACACCCAGCTGACGCAAGCAGGACGATTGATGTGGATATTAGCCCCAGGCAGCTAGTCTTCGCCATCGACTTCGCGATTGTAGTTCTCTCGCTGATCTTTGCGTTGAGCGTTTCCGGCCAATGGGACACCTTTCTCCGGTTCAGGTATGGTGGCTCGTTTGAAATGGCGGACCCACTTTTTGGAGTTGACCTCGGCTTCTATGTGTTCCGCCTTCCATTTTATGAATTGTTGCAGGGAAGCATTACTGTATTGACTTTATCGGCGCTTGCTGTTCTCGCCTTCTGTTCTCTCTTCGGAATGCGACAGTCGAAGTCCAGCGGAAAGATTACGCTTGGCGACGGCACAAGCAAGCATTTTATGGTGCTTCTATTCATCCTCGCGGCCAACTTCGGATGGGGCTTCTTCCTGGATCATTACGAACTTGTCTATTCAACACTTGGCGTGGTCCACGGAGCAGGCTATGCGGCAGCGCACGTCACGAGAGTTGCGCTCTGGGTGATGACCGGTCTCTCGGCTCTGGCATGTGTGCTGCTTGCCTTTGGGTTCTTCCGCCCACGCACCAAACACATTGTCGCCGGTGTAGTGACCTACGCAGCGTTCTATTTAGTTGCCGTGATAGCGTTGCCCAGTCTCTTTGAAGCCTTCGTGGTAAAGCCCAATGAACTGAGCCTGGAGATGCCCTACCTAAGACATTACATCGCCTTCACCCGCAGCGCGTATAAATTGGACAATATTCAGGAAACAGCGTATCCAGCGCTCTCTGATCTGACCCCCGATGTGATCGCTAGAAATCAAGATACGATCCAGAACATCCGTCTCTGGGACTCTAGGCCACTGCTTCAGACTTACCAGCAGACCCAGGCGATTCGCCTTTACTACGAGTTTTATAACGTGAATGTGGACCGGTACCATCTTGCGGACGGATTCCATCAGGTGATGCTCGCACCTCGTGAACTGGCGGCACAACTGCCCTCGGAAGCACAGACCTGGGTAAATGAGAGTCTTGAGTTCACTCATGGCGAGGGAATGGTCATGAACTTCGTGTCGAACTCGACAGGCGGAGGTCTCCCAAATTATCTCCTTGAAAATGTGCCGGCCGAGTCGCAATACGGTCTCAAGGTAACCCAACCAGAGATTTACTTCGGAAACGTGGCTCCGGGGTACAAGATTGTGAACACTGGGATCAAGGAATTCGACTATCCCAAGGGCAATCAAAACGTCTATGCGAGCTACCAGGGAACGGGCGGAATTCCAATCGACAGCATTTGGAAGAGGTTCCTGTTCGCATGGACGCAGAAGGATATCAATATTCTGCTTACAGGCTATCTGCGACCGGAAAGCCGGATACAGATCTGGCGTGGTGTGCAGGAGCGCGTTGCACAGGTGGCGCCTTTTCTGATTCTTGATAAGGCCCCATACGCCGTCCTCAGCGAAGGAAAGCAGTATTGGATTCAGGACGCATATACAGCGTCTGATCGCTATCCGTATTCCAATGTGCAGACGGATGGATCGGCGCAAGGGATGAACTATATCCGCAATTCCGTCAAGGCCGTCGTGGATATGTACAACGGCTCAGTGTCGCTCTACATCATGGATGCGAACGATCCGCTCCTGGCGATGTACCAGCGTGCATTCCCTGGTGTATTCAAAGATCTGAGCGAACTATCACCAGACTTGAAGAGCCATCTCCGGTATCCGGAGGATATGTTCGGGATTCAGGCGGACGAATATAAGACCTTCCATATGACCGATCCGCAGGTCTTCTACAACCGGGAGGATCTCTGGGTTGCGCCGCAGGAAAAGTATGACGGCGCAGTGGCCGCGATGGACCCGTATTACATCCTCATGAAGTTGCCTGGAAGCCAGCAACTTGAGTACTTGATGATGACTCCATTCACGCCGCAGAAAAGAGACAACATGATTGCCTGGCTGGCTGCGCGGTGCGACTTTCCAGACTACGGAAAGATGCTCTTCTACGAACTTCCGAAGGACAAGCTGATCTTTGGACCGAACCAGATCAGCGCAATGATCGACCAGAGTACGACCATCTCGCAGCAACTCACGCTTTGGGATCAGAAGGGGTCAGGAGTCATTCGCGGTAAGCTCATTGTCATTCCAATTGAGAACTCATTCCTCTATGTCGTTCCTCTGTACCTCAAAGCTGAAGGCACGAACTTCCCTCAACTGAAGCGAGTGATTGTTGCGACCGGAGACAAGGTCGTCATGGAGCCAACGCTTGATGAAGCGCTCGCCTCATTGTTTGGGACAGCGCCGGGACAGCCTAACTCATTGCCCGGAAGAATAGCTCAAGCGCAGGCGCCGCTGTCGAAAGTGACGCGGGATCAGGCTGAGGCTCAACTTGCCGAGGCACAGAAAGCAATCAACGCGCTCAAACAGTTGCTGGCAAATCCGGCTCAATAGATTTCCGAGCATAAATGCCGTTGAGCGGAGAGACTCTGATATTCAAAGCCGGAACAAGAAACGAGCATGCCCAAATGAATTCGCAAGCGCTAAAAGACACCGCAAATATGCTCTTTGCTGACAACAAGGGACTGCTTGCCATGGATGAGAGCAACGGGACCTGCAACAAGCGATTTGCCAAGCTCGGTATACCGCAGACCCTTGCGATGCGGCGCGATTATCGAGAGCTGATCATCACCACTCCGGGACTGGGCGAATGCATTAGTGGCGCAATTCTCTATGACGAAACAATTCGTCAAGAGAAGAGAGACGGTACTCCGTTTGTCAAAGCTCTTGAGGAAGCAGGGATCATTCCTGGAATCAAGGTCGATATAGGTGCAAAAGAGTTGGCTGGGCATCCAGGAGAAACAGTCACCGAGGGGTTGGATGGATTGCGCGAACGTCTGGCAGAATACTTTCAGATGGGAGCGCGCTTTGCGAAATGGCGCGCGGTCATTGCAATTGGCCGAGGAATTCCCAGTTGGGGCTGTATGGATGCCAATGCTCATGCCCTCGCTCGCTATGCGGCGCTTTGTCAGGAAGCAGGTCTGGCTCCGATCATTGAGCCAGAGGTTCTCATGGATGGCGATCATACGCTAGAGCATTGCCGCAAGGTTACAGATGAAGTGCTGCGCACTGTTTTCAATGCATTGTTTGCACAACGGGTTTTGTTAGAAGGAATGATTCTGAAGCCTAACATGGTGCTGCCTGGGACAGATTGCAGCAAGCAAGCGGAGATTGAAGAGGTTGCTGAGGCAACAGTCGCCTGCCTGCTGCGCGCAGTCCCCGCGGCTGTTCCTGCGATTGCATTTCTCTCGGGAGGGCAATCTGCGGAATTGGCCTCAGCTCGCTTGAATGCAATGAATGTGAGATTTAAATCGCGGCTTCCCTGGGCGCTGGCATTTTCGTTTGCTCGCGCCATTCAGCAGCCGGCTTTGGAGATATGGCAGGGGCAGCAGACAAATGTTTGGGCGGCACAGAAGGCCTTGTATCATCGTGTCCGCTGCAATATGGCAGCACGCAACGGAGAATACTCATCGGATATGGAGAAGCAATGACTGGAAGCAAGCACAACTTGGAAGGAAATAGCGGCGACAGGGGTGAGCCTGATCCCGGTCCTTACTGGAGACGGATGCATCATGACTGGCGCTTCTGGATTGGCGCAATCTTCATGGCTTCGGCGCTCGCGATCTACGTGTTGAGTGGCGACCTGGCGTGGGTTCCATGGCACCAACCGCGCTAGCCAGCGTCCGCAATTACCGCGACATGGCAAACCCTATCAGATTTTCCAAGTCAATGAGCCGGTTGGCGGCGATCTGCCGGTTTGAACAACTAAGGTTGCGCCGCTGAAATCGATCAAACACCAGCCGCCAGCAATGAGATCAAGGTGACAAACGATGGGTCAGATGCTTTTGTATCCCTTGCGCTTCGAACCGATCTATCAGTATCGGCTGTGGGGCGGCAGGCGTTTATCCGACCTGCTATCTATGCCGCTTCCGGGGGACGAACCCATTGGTGAAGCATGGGTGCTCAGCGACCGCGACGATCATCAAAGCCAGATTGCCAATGGGCCGCTCAAGGGGCAAACCATCGGTGAATTGATGGAGCAGTACCGCGATCAACTGATCGGGCGGTTGGCCTCGCGCTTCAGGCGCTTTCCGCTGCTTCTCAAGTTTCTGGATGCACGCGAAATGCTCTCAGTGCAGGTGCATCCCAGCAATGCGCACCCAGAGCTGATTCCAGCGGGAGAAATGGCAAAGACCGAAGCGTGGGTTGTGATTGAGGCAGAAAGTGGAAGCCGGATCTATGCGGGCCTGAAAACGGGCACGACTGCCGGCGATCTGCCACGCTCACTAGCCACCGGCACAATCGCGGATCACCTCGTGGGCATCGCTCCAAAGCCAGGCGACAGCGTATTCATTCCTGCTGGAACGGTTCACACCTTGGGCGGTGATGTTGTCGTCTTTGAGATTCAGCAGAACAGCGATGTGACATTCCGCCTCTACGATTGGGGTCATGTTGACGCAAAGACTGGACAACCACGGCCACTTCAGGTCGATCAGGCGCTTGCCAGTATTGATTTCGCAAACAGCAATGGTGGCCTCGTGACTCCCCTTATGGTGACAACCGCACCCGTGGTGCGCGAAAGACTCTTTGATTGCGAACATTTCCTGCTGTGGCGCCTGCGCGGAGAATCGCCGTTTAACGTCGGCGCCGCGGAAATGCCGCGCGTGCTCGTTTGTATTGAGGGCTCGGGGTGGTTCGAAGGCGGAGGCTCCGCTTATGGCGTCGAGAAGGGCGAAGTATGGCTCTTGCCTGCGGTGGTCGGCGTGTGAATTTCACCCCAACAACGCAGTGACCTTGTTGGAAATCGCGCTGCCCGAATCGTCGAAAGCCGTTCAATGACGAGAGAGTCAGCGTGGCTGGAAATTCCAATTGAGACCGCACGAAGTGAGAGGTGGATGAATGGTGAAGAAGCTAATTGTCTTTGACCTCGACGGAACGCTCGCCGCAAGCAAGTCGGCCCTCGATGCCGAGATGTCGTCGCTTCTGCATGACCTGCTCGGCGTGGTCAAGGTGGCGATCATCTCCGGAGGCGCATGGCTACAGTTTGAAAAACAGGTGCTCTCCCATCTGCCGCAGGACGACAGCCTGGCAAAGCTATCGATTCTTCCAACCTGCGGAACGGAGTTCTTTCAACACACCGGAGAGTGGAAGAAGCTCTATTCAGAGGACCTCACTGCCGCAGAAAAGCAGAAGATCGTCAGTTCCCTAAAGAAGGCCACCAAAGACGCTGGCTTCACTGTCGAAAAGACGTGGGGCGAGACCATTGAGGATCGTGGAAGCCAGGTAACGTATTCCGCACTTGGCCAGCAAGCTCCCTTAGAAGAAAAAGAAAAATGGGATGCGGATTTCGCCAAACGGGAGAAGATCAAAACGATCCTTGACACATTGATTCCGGAGTTCTCGGTGCGCCTCGGTGGCGCGACGTCCATTGATGTTACCAAGCCGGGCATCGACAAAGCTTACGGGATCAAAAAGCTGCAAGATACACTTGGCATTTCTGTGAAAGAAATGATTTACGTGGGAGACGCATTGTTTGTGGGAGGAAACGACTACCCGGCTGAACAGGCAGGGGTTATTTCCATTCCAGTGCGAGGCCCTAGTGAGACCAAGCGGGTGATCGAGGCGATCATCGCGTGTTTGGACGACGGCGAACAGACCCGCGTCTTCAAGGTGGCAAGTGCGACTCTTTGAGGAGTTGAGATGAACGAATTCAAGTTGCACCGTCTGGGGATGTTGATGGAGCCGGAACCAGGCAATCCGATGGAGGTCGAAGGTGTACTGAATCCAGCGGCCGTCCGTGGCCCCGATGGGAGACTCTATCTCTTTCCGAGGATGGTCGCGCAGGGAAACTACTCGCGCATCGGCATTGCACGGGTTGTATTCAATGAAGCCGGCGATCCAACCAGCGCTGAGAGGCTTGGCATAGCGTTAGAGCCGGAGGCGGATTATGAACGGCGGCCCGATGGCGGCGGTGGTTGTGAGGATCCACGCGTCACGTTTGTGGAACCGCTCCAACGCTACATCATGTCCTACACTGCATTTTCTCCTCAAGGTCCAAGGATCGCTTTGGCCGAATCGCAGGACCTCTTCCACTGGAAGCGTCTCGGCTTGGCCACCTACGCTCATTGGCACGACATTGATTTGAGCAGCGTGGACGACAAGGACGCGAGCCTCTTCCCTGTTGCAATCCCTAACTCCTCCGGGAAAATGGAACTGGGTATGCTCCACCGCCCGCTTTTCCCGGGCACTCGTCCAGAGGAGACCGCTTGTCATCCAACGACCCGCGAGGTTGATCTCGATCGGGAGAGTATCTGGATTTCCTATTGCCCGCCGGTCTTGAAAGGCCGTGAACCAGATCGCCTGGGTCAGTTCACCTCTCATCACAGACTGGCAACCCCAGTCTCGCCCTGGGAACGGCTCAAGATCGGCGCTGGAACCCCGCCTGTCCTTACCAAGCACGGCTGGATGATTGTTTACCACGGTGTCAGCGAAGCGGCGAGTACGGATGGCAACGGGCATCACCTATGCTACTCGGCTGGGGTGATGGTGCTCTCAAGGCAACATCCGCGCGTGGTACGTTATCGCTCGGTGGAACCGGTGTTGACGCCAGTGCTCCCGCAAGAGCGCGACGGGATCGTCGCCAACGTTGTGTTTCCGACCGGCATCGACCGGCGCGACGATCTTGAAACTCCAGATCGATTCGACGTCTATTACGGGATGGCCGACAACCGAATTGGTGTGGCGCGCCTTGACTTGCCGGACCAGATACCAGCAGAGGCAGTCGCCGATGCGCCTGAGGCAAAGGTATAAGTCGCTTGTTACGGAGGAATCAGAAATATGAAAGAGTCCTCTTCGAATAGGCCGACAGAAGGACAGCAGATGAAGAAAGCAACTGGAATCAAATGCGTATTTCTGGATATTGGCGGTGTTCTTCTTACCGACGGCTGGGATCATCTGGCCCGCAGACGGGCGGCTAACAACTTCACATTGGAGTGGGCCGAGATGGAGAATCGCCACCAACTCACGTTCGAGATCTTCGAAGAGGGCAAGATCACGCTGGAAGAGTATTTGAACCTGGTTGTCTTCCATCAAAAGCGGATGTTCACGCGCAATCAGTTTCGTAGCTATATGTTCGCGCAGTCCAAGGCAATCCCGGAAATGATCGAGTTTGTTGCTCAACTCAAGCTGAAAATGGGCCTTAAGATCGCAATTGTCAGCAATGAAGCACGCGAACTGAATGCATATCGGATTAATAAATTCGGACTGGACAGGTTGGCGGACTGCTTCATATCCTCCTGCTTTGTTCACATCCGTAAGCCCGATGCGGCGATCTTCAGGATTGCTCTGGATATAGCGCAAGTGCAGCCCGCAGAAACTGTCTTCATCGACAATACTCCGATGTTCGTCCAGATCGCCGAAGGCCTGGGCATTCGAGGCGTTCTTCATACGGATTGTGAATCAACGCAATCCAAGCTATCAAATCTCGGCCTGAATGCCGAATGAACGATGGAGCATGCGCCGTACACCATCATCAGCGCTGCCAAATAATTCGCTCCGCTTCTAGCGGCACGGATGCGTTGGGATGGCGTGGAATAATGCGCACCGTGTAGTCGCTTGCAGGGCGCGTTGCGGAAACCTGACCTGTATATGTGAAGGCGCCTGGCATCTCTGCACGAGGTGCGGACGCGTTCATCGCTTCGATACAAGCACATTTCGGGTGAGTTGTATCTGCGTAAATCTCAACGCTCAGTTGATCTGGAGTGAGGAATCCACAAGCAACATCGGCTTGAAAGAAGTACTGGCTGTCGTGCGTCTCAATTCTCACCGAACCAAATCTCACAGTGTTCCAATGCCGATCGATATCCTTCTGCCATTGCAGCAGACTTACGCCAAGCGCTATCTCCGTCTGTACGCTGGCGGTAACCGGTAGCAGCGGGCAGATAGTGATTCTCGGTATACTCGCGGATGGAGCGCGTTGCTGAAAACTCCGATGTGAGCCGCGCCATACTCTCGCGGACACGCGCCAACCACTTCTGCGGAAGACCTTTTTCATTCCGCTCATAGAACTCTGGAATGACTTCGTTCTCCAATGCAGCATAGACGGCTTCAGCCTCGGTACGATCCCAGGCAGGATCGTCGCCATGCTCTTTGCCGTCTCCGATCGCCCATCCAACCTCTGGAGAATAGGCCTCTGCCCACCAGCCATCTAATTCCGATAAGTTCAAACCGCCATTGACAAGAACCTTCATACCACTCGTTCCGCAAGCCTCCCAGGGACGACGCGGTGTATTGATCCATAGATCGATTCCATGAACCATGTGCTGCGCCAGCATCATGTCGTAGTCACTCAAGAAAACGACTCTTGAACGAACCTCCGGACGCCGGATGAAATCCTTCCACTTCTTGATCAACGCCTGCCCCGGCAAATCCTGAGGGTGTGCCTTGCCGGCAATGATCAGTTGTACCGGTCGTTGTGGGTCAGAGAGAAGGCGTACCAGGCGCTCCGGATCAAGCAGGAGAAGATCGGGACGCTTATAAGTTGCAAAGCGCCGCGCGAATCCTAGAGTCAACGCATTTTCGTCGAAGATATTGTTCGCATCCGACGGGTCACCACCTTCTGCAGCGAGTTGGCGGGCATACCGTTTACGCAACCGCTCAATCAGCGTCTTTCGTTCCGTGGTCCGCATCTGCCAGATTTGCTCGTCGGCGAGGTGACGGATGTCATCTTCGACAGCTCGATCTCCGCGCCAGCGCTTTTTACCGCAGGCAGTGGTCCACAGCGTATCGGCCTCTAGCGAATCCCAGGTCGGCACATGAATGCCGTTGGTCACTGAGCCAATCGGGACCTCTACCTGAGGCCAAGCTGGAAAGAGCGGCTGAAATATCTGCCGGCTCACTTCTCCGTGCAGTTTGCTTACGCCGTTTACACGACCACTTCCACGCAGAGCGAGATAAGCCATGTTGAATGGTTCTGCATTGTCACTGGGTTTGTGCCTGCCAATCTTCAACAATTCGTCAAGCGAGATGTGGAGTTCATCCTTCGCATAGTGGCCAAAATACTGCCGGATGAGTTGCGGATCAAATCGGTCGAATCCTGCGGCAACAGCAGTATGTGTCGTAAAGATATTTCCGGCACGCGTAACAGCGAGAGCAAGATCAAAAGGCTTCTTGTGATCTTCCATATAGCAATGCGCCCTTTCGAGCACTGCAAACGCCGCATGGCCTTCATTGAGATGGCAGACTTCGGGCTGCAAACCAAGCGCGCACAGCAAACGCCATCCACCAATACCAAGAATGATCTCCTGTTTTAGCCGCATCTCCGCATCGCCACCATAGAGTTCACTGGTGATTCCACGATGTGCGGCTGTGTTTGCGAAATCATTTGTATCGAGCAGGTAGAGCTTTGTTCTGCCAACGGAGACCTCCCAGCAGCGAAGCCAAATCTGTGCTCCCGACAGGTGGATCTGCAGCCGCAGCCACTCTCCGTTCTTCTGTCGCAGCGGTCGTATGGGAAGCTGGCCAGGATCATTGACCGGATAAAGTGCCTGTTGGTGACCTTCCGAATCGAAATCCTGACGAAAATATCCTTGACCGTAAAGCAACCCAATGCCAACGACTGGAACGCCCAGATCGCTGGCCGCCTTCATCTGATCGCCAGCCACATTTCCAAGCCCACCTGAATAGATGGGCAACGCCTCGCTCAACATAAACTCCATGCTGAAGTAGGCGACTGTCGTAAGAGCCTTCTCTGGATGTTTGTGTTGATACCATGCGTCAGCTTGATAGGATTCCCGATTGCGTTGAAGCAAGCTGACTAGACGACCTCGGTACTCCGCATCGCTCAATGCAGCGCTGATCTTCTCTTTCGAAACAGTCTGCAAGATAACCCAGGGATTCTGCGTAGTTTCCCAAAGTTCAGCATCGAGCTCTTTCCACAACTCATCCGCGGCATGGTTCCATGACCAGTGTAGATTGAGCGCCAACTCATTCAGTGCATCAACACACTCTTCTTTGGGCATTGTCTTTGCTGTCTCTGATTCGCTCAACCCATCCTCCTTGCACCAAACAAAGAAGCAGAGGTTCCTGTTTTCCGAATGGCCTCTGCTTCTTCGTGCGTTGCTGCTTAACTGTCGGTGAACATTGCTTTCTCAGGATGCCCCTTGGCCATCGGAGCCGGCGCGGCGGAATCGCTGAAGTCCTTCGTCCACCGCCAGTTCCTGATCTCCGGTATATCTTCGAGGTGCTCTCGAATATAGTCGTGGTGACGTTGCAATTGCTGATTGAAGAAGTTGATAGCATTTTCAGCTTGCAGACGAAGACGGGGAATATGCTTCAACGCATCCAGAGCAAGGTGGAACCGGCTCATCTCATTCAGAACCACCATATCGAAGGGCGTTGTGGTTGTTCCTTGATCCATATAACCATGAACGTGGAAACGGGCTTCATTGGCGCGCCCGTGAACCAATGTGTGTATCAGCCAGCGATTATTATGGAAGGCGAAGATGACCGGCGCAGTCTCGGTAAAGAGTGCGTTGAACGACATTTCGTCCATACCGTGCGTGTGTTTGTCGGGAAACATCAGGGTCATCAAATCGACAACGTTGACAACGCGCACCTTGATGCCCGGCACGTATTTCTGCAGCAACCATGAGGCCGCACAGGTCTCGATGGTTGGCACATCGCCGGCGCAGGCCAGCACAACGTCCGGCTCTCCGCCTCCATCGTTAGTGGCAAACTTCCATGTGGACGCGCCTTTTGAGCAGTGCTCCAGAGCCTCATCCATGTTCAACCACTGAAGCTGCGGCTGTTTACCGCAGGTGACAACATTCACATAATTTCGACTGCGGAGACAATGATCGAATACGCTCAGCAGGCAGTTGGAATCCGGTGGATAATACACACGGATCACTTCGCTTCTGCGCGCCAGCGCATTGTCGACATACCCGGTAGCCTGATGGCTGAAGCCATTGTGGTCGTTGCGCCATGCGTGACTGGTGAGCAGAACATTGAGTGACGCAAGCGGCCTGCGCCAGGGATAGGCGCCGCATTGCTCAAGCCACTTGGCATGTTGCGTGGTCATCGAATCTACCACCTGCGCGAAGGCTTCGTAAGAGGACCACATACCATGACGGCCCGTGAGCAAGTAGCCTTCAAGCCATCCCTGACAAAGATGCTCGCTCAGTACTTCCATGACGCGCCCATCTGGACCCAGTTCATCATCGATTGATACAATCTCGGCCATTGAGCAGCGCTTCGTAGCTTCAAAGATCGAGTTGAGACGATTGGAATTTGATTCATCGGGACAGAACATACGAAAGTTTGTCAGGTTCATCTTGAAGATGTCGCGGAAGAAATCTCCCAGCTTGCGCGGAGCTTCTGCAAGTACCTGTCCTGGACCAGGAATTTCCAAAGCATAATCCGTGAAATCTGGAAGAGCGAGTGTGATCAGGGATCTTCCGCCATTCACATGAGGATTGCCGCCCATGCGCCGATTACCCGTGGGCGCGAGAGCCGCTAGTTCATCAATGAACTTGCCGTTCGCGTCGAAGAGTTCTTCTGCCTTGTAACTCTTCATCCAGGCTTCAAGAATCTTCAGATGCTCAGGGTTCTCGCGAACTGTTGCCAGCGGCACTTGGTGCGCGCGGAATGTGCCCTCGATTGGAATTCCATCCACCTCCTTCGGGCAAGTCCATCCCTTGGGCGTGCGGAAGATAATCATTGGCCAGACGGGCTGCTTCTTGAAGCCGTTCTTGCGAGCCTCCTGCTGAATTCCCCGAATCTCCGCGTAACAGTCCTCAAGCGTTTGAGCAAGGAGTTGATGTACGACCTCCGGATCGTCGCCTTCCACAAAGTAGGGCTTGTATCCTCGACCCACATAGAGAGCTTTCAAGTCGGCGTCGCTTGTTCGCCCCTGTGCGGTTGGACCGGAGATTTTGTATCCATTGAGATGGAGGATAGGCAGAACCGCGCCGTCGCGCACCGGATTGACGAAGTTGACCGACTTCCAGCTTCCCTCGAGCGGACAGGTCTCGGACTCGCCATCCCCGATAACGCAGGCCACAATCAGGTCAGGGTTATCAAAGGCCGCGCCGAATGCGTGGACCAGTGAATAGCCAAGCTCGCCGCCTTCGTGCATGGAATTCGGCACGTGGGGCCCGCAGTGGCTGGGCACACCGCCCGGCGTCGAGAATTTGCGGAACATAAGCCGCAGGCCGTCTTCATCGCGTGTGATCTCTGGATGCACCTCGGTATAGGAGCCCTCAAGATACGAGCAGGCATTCAAAGATGGGCCTCCGTGTCCTGGGCCTGAAATGTAAATGATGTCTGCATCATGCTCTTTGATCAGCCGGTTCAAATGAATGTAGATAAAGTTCTGTCCGGGTGAAGTTCCCCAGTGACCGAGCAATCTGGGCTTGATCTGCTCTGCTGTAAGCGGCAAACGAAGCAGGGGATTATCAAATAAATAGATCTGGCCGATGCAAAGATAGTTTGCCGCGCGCCAGTAGCGATTCATCTTGTCCAGCATCTCAGTCGAGAGTGGTCCCTTGGGCATTGGGACTCTTTCTTCGTTTTTGCCGTTGGCCGCAACCGCGGTCGACAGACTCACATCGAAGATGAATCCGGATGAATTGCCAAACTGGTCGAAGTTCTTGCTGAAGGGTTGAGAAGTATCGTTTTTCTCAACGGTGACGGGGAGTTCGGTGGTAGCCATATTGACTGTTCCTTTCCATTTCTCCGCAACTTACATCAGCGCGGTGGGGTTAAGTTCGGTTATCTTGGATCTGCAAGCGATGGGCCTCCGCGTCATTTCGCCAGCAGCTTTTTGATCGATTGCAATTCGATGCGGCGCTTTTCGGTGGTTTTTGGATAGGCCATCTTGAGATCACCCAGCGCATCCAAAACGATTTGCGAGACAATCAACCGAGCGTTCTCCTTGTCGTCGGCGGGGACGACATACCACGGCGCATGATGCGCGCTTGTTGCATGAAAGCAGTCTTCATAGGCTTTCATGTAGTGTTTCCAGTATTTGCGCTCGTGAATGTCGGATGTGCTGAACTTCCAGTTCTTATCTGATTCATCGATGCGCGCGAGAAATCGCTTCCGTTGTTCCTCGTAAGACAAATGCAAGAAGATCTTGACGATCTGCGTGCCATTCCGATGAAGGTGCCTCTCCAAGTCCGTGATAGATTCATACCGATGCTCCCAAATGTCCTTCTCGTCGCGCAGATCCTCGGGAAGTCCTTGGCTGCGAAGAATCTCCGGGTGTACTCGAACAACCAGCACTTCCTCGTAATAGGAACGGTTGAAGATGCCGATTCGGCCGCGCTCCGGAAGTCGGCACGTCGTGCGCCAGAGGAAATCATGCTCCAACTCTTCAGCGCTGGGCTGCTTGAAGCTGAAGACCTCGCAGCCCTCCGGATTGACGCCGGACAGGACGTGCCGGATGGCACCGTCTTTGCCGGCGCCGTCCATGCCCTGGAAAATGAGCAGCAATGCATACTTGTGGGAGGCGTAATGAAGTTGCTGCAGCGCGCTCAACTTCTCAATCTGTTGTTGCAGAAGATCTTTATACTGCTTCTTTGTCTTAAAATAGGGGTCGACAACTGTCGGCCATTCGCTGAGGTCGACCTTTTTATTTGGCGGCACACGGAAATCCTTTGAACTGATTTCTATCTTCGATTTGTCAGTCATGCCAGCCTCGTTGTTCGTGTCTGCTTATTTGTGGGATTCATGTGTCTCAAGTTCCGGATGAGCTTTCTCCCAATCTTGAACGGATTGAACATCCTCGCGTCCTAGCTGCTCGTAGAGTTCATGGACTCGCTTGACGAGTTGTGGCACCACAGTAGGCTGTGACTTGTCTTCGACCTCGGGCTTGGCTTCAGGCTTCGGTTCAGCCTTGTCTTCGGGCTTCGGCTCGTCAGCTTTGGCTACAGGTTTCGGCTCACCTTTGGCTTCGTCAATTCGAATCTCCTGCTCCGCCTTCTTCCAATCCTGAACTGCTGTACCGTCGTTACCGGCTCGCTCCTCGTAGAGTGCGTAGGCTCGTTTGGCGACCTGTGGCGTCAAATCGGAAGCAGTCTTAGTTTCAGGCTTTGTCTCTGCCTTGGCTTCAGGTTTCAGATCGGCTTCGGGCTTTGGCTCGGATTTGGCTTCTACCTTCGGCTCGTCTTTGGATTCAGGCTTCGGGGCGTCCGACTTGGCCTCAGGTTTAGGTGCATCATCCTCGGCTTTTGGCTTCGGCTGGTCAGCTTTGGCTTCGGTCTTCGGTTCGTCGGTCTTGGCCTCAGGCTTAGGCGCATCGATTTTGGCTTCAGGCTTCGGCTCGTCAGCCTTGGCCTCAGGTTTAGGCGCGTCATCCTTGGGTTCCGTCTTCGGCTCTGCCTTGACGGGATCAAAAATCTTGTATGCAAGTAGTTTCACGCGGTCGTTCAAGAGAGCCCAAAGCAGCGCGTAGGCCCAGACGAATCCCGCCCATTTCCAGCCGAGCGGCGCCATGAATACTCCATAGACGGCGATTAGTGTCGCAATCGTCTGCGTGCCCACAACGGCAATCAGGAGAATCTTCGCTGGGCGTATCGACCAGAATGGCCCGCGTGTGCGCGTCAAGAAGATGGTCAAATGGCCGGCTACGGAGAGTTTGAGGTACATCAGTGTCTGGACGGTCAAGCGGTCCATGTGGAAGACGCGTTCGCCCAGATAGAACAAGAAAAACGCGGAGACAACGCCAATCACTCCCAGCACGGTGGAAATCGACAACACAAGCCGCATATTCCACGATTCCGGTTTGTTTCTATATAGGACGTTGTCATAAGCAATCGACAGAATTGCTCCATCGTTGAGCAGCGCAATCATCACAATCATGACTGCCGTCACTGGATAGAAATTGAAGACCAGGATGGATAGCGTCATGAAGAACAGTACGCGCAGCGTCTCCGCGATGCGATAGATGGCGTAGCTGTTCATGCGCTGAAAGATGCGGCGGCTCTCTTTGATTGCATCGATGATCACGGAGAGTCCGGAAGTGAGCAGGACGATTGAGGCTGCCGCTCTGGCTGCGTCTGTGGCACCTGAGACAGCAATGCCGCAATCGGCTTTCTTCAGCGCAGGCGCGTCGTTCACGCCATCGCCGGTCATGCCGACGATGTGGCCGCAGTTCTGCAACACGTCCACAATATGAAACTTGTGCTCGGGGAAGACCTGAGCGAAGCCGTCTGCTTTTTCGATTTGCTCAACGACCTCTGGAGACTCTTTCTTCTTTGTGTCGCCAAGCGCGTTGGCGTCCAGGATATTCGAGCCCAGGCCCAGTTCTTTCGATGTTTCCCGTGCAATGGCAATCTGATCGCCCGTCACCATCTTGATCTTCACGCCCATTTGCACGGCGTTGGCAATGGTCTCTTTGGCATCCGCGCGTGGCGGGTCGGACAAGGGCAGAATGCCGACAAACTCCCATTTACCTTCTTCATCGGCCTTGGCCACGCCCAGAGAACGGAAGCCACGGCCAGCAAAGTCAAGGATGGCTTTCTCCGCCGCTGTCTTGACGTCGCCAACATTGATCGCCATCTGCAAAATGACCTGCGGCGCTCCCTTGGCCACAAAGAACTGTTTCCCGTCCGCCCCTTTGACGGTTGCTTCGGTGCGCTTGTGCACCGGATCGAAGGGCATGAAGTGAAGCACCTGGCAACTCTTCAGTTCCTTGTCATCCTTTACACCGCCGATTACCGCCAGGTCGATGGTGTCCTTGTCTTCCGCGCGCGAGGCCAGAGCGGCCCAGAGAACGATGTTCGCAGCAGCAATTCCGTCAATGCAGAAGGGATCGCCCAGTGTGAGTTTGTTTTGCGTAAGTGTGCCGGTCTTGTCCGAGCAGAGAACGTCTACGCCGGCAAGTTCCTCAATAGCCGAGAGACGGGTTACGATCGCTTCCTTCTTGGCGAGCAGGCGTGCTCCGACGGCCATAGTTACCGACAGAACAGTCGGCATGGCGACGGGGATGGCGGCTACCAGAAGCACCAAGCAGAATTCCAGCGTGGTGAGAACCTTGTCTCCGCGGAAGAGGGCGAAGACAAGAATCAAAGCGACCAGCGCTACCGCCAAAACGATCAGGTAGTCGCCGATCTTCATCACAGCCTTCTGGAAGTGACTGACTGTATGAGCCTCCTGCACCAGTTGCGCGGTCTTGCCAAAATAGGTGTTGGTACCAGTGGCATAGACGATTGCGTCAATCTCACCCTGACGTATGATGGAGCCGGAGTAAACAGCGCCACCGGATTTGGCGCTGACCGGCAGTGACTCGCCGGTCAGGGCTGACTGATCGACCTCGATGGAATCGCCGTCGAGCAGCCGCGCATCCGCGGGAACGATGTCTCCCAACCGCAGACGAATGACATCGCCGGGAACCAACTCGCTCGCCTTGGGATCTTCCCACTTGCCATCTCGCTTGACCTTGGCCTTGACCGCCAACCTTGCTTTGAGGGCGGCAATGGCATTTCCTGCCTGGTGTTCTTCCCAGAATCCGACTAGAGCGTTTGACAAAAGAAGCACAAGGATGACAAAGAAGTCGAGCCAGTGTTGGACGACCCCGGAGAGGATCACAGCGACTTCAATCATCCACGGAATCGGACCCCAGAAGTAGGAGAGGAACTTCAGGTATTCGTTGGTCTTCTTTTCCTCAATCTGGTTCGGCCCGTACTGCGCCTGGCGCTTCGTAGCCTCGGCCTGCGTCAGACCGTCAGCCGAAGTGCCAAGCTTTTTCATCAGCTCAGGCATGGCGAGCGTCTTCAGCGAATCTTTGTCATCTTTGGGATCGGCCTTCTCTGATTTCGATTCCATTTGAATTCATTCTCCCGCTCCTGCTCTGTTGACCAGGGGTTATTACGGCAATCCGAGCAAGACAACACCGGAACCGGCGATTCGACCTGATCTTCAGTTTCCAAATCGTGCAGGACGGTTACCACTTCATCGCTTCCTTGAAATGATTTTCCTGTCGAGCGACGATTGCCGACATTGAGCGACGAGCAGGGTGGACAGTGCCGAGCAGTGCCGCTCGGACTAGCACTGTCGCCGGAGATCGAAGATAGCGGTGTCATTTAACTTTGAAAAGATCGTTTGATTCATGGTCGTATCTCTGCTCCGTGTGCGAAGCCTTTTCCGCAGCCTTTTCGGCAACGCGCTCAATCCGCTTTTCGGCAGATGTCTCCGAGATGTTTTCTTCAAGTTTGGACGTTTCGGGATTCTCAAATTGTTCCGACATGGTTGCTCTCTCCTGTCATCACGATGAACGGTCTTCCCCTCAAGTTCTGGTCAGTTTTGCTCGCCCTTCCACGTCGCGGAATCGTTCGAGGCTCGTTTCTGCTGAAGTGGCTCCTTTTGCACAGATTTTCGCCGGACAACAATAGAAAACTTATGTCGGAGCAATGCGCGGTTCCGACGGCAGCCGCGCCAGCTTGCGATGATCCGAGAACCCAAAGCCCCATCAAAGTGTGGATCTCGATGTTCACCAAGCGTTCTTTTCCAAAGGAATGGCCCATGAACGCGCTACTGATCTACCCGGAATTCCCGGATACATTTTGGAGCTTCAAACACGCGCTTAAGTTCCTGGGCAAGCTGGCAGCACAGCCTCCTTTGGGTCTGATGACAGTTGCCGCGTTATTACCCGGAGCCTGGAAGAGACGACTCGTGGACACGAATGTTGAGCGATTGCGAGATCGCGATCTGGCTTGGGCCGATGTGGCTCTTGTAAGCGGCATGCACATCCAGCGAAATTCGCTGGTAGCTATCGTTGAACGATGCCGCGCCCATGGTCTGCGGACAGTTGTAGGCGGACCAATCACGAGCAGCCTTTCGGCCAAAGACCTCAAAGCGGATCATGTGGTCATCGGAGAGGCAGAGGGCATCATTGCCGGTCTTGCGCGAGACCTGGAGCAAGGGACAGCCAAGCCTGCTTATCAGGCTGTGGAAAGGCCGGAAATGAGTTCCAGCCCGACGCCGGATTTGAGCCTGATCAAAATGCACAGCTACTCGACGATGGCCGTGCAATATTCACGTGGCTGTCCATTCAACTGTGAATTCTGCGACATCATTGAAATATACGGCAGGCGCCCACGCACAAAGGCAGTAGCGCAGGTGCTGGCCGAACTGGACCAGCTGCGCACGGCGGGCTGGCGAGAAGCAGTGTTCATTGTTGACGACAACTTCATTGGCAATAAGGCGCGCGCCAAAGAGCTATGCGTGGCCCTAGCCGAATGGCGCAGCCATTTCAAAACCAGCTTCGACTTCAATACCGAAGCGTCACTTAACCTTGCTGACGACCCTGAGTTGATGCAGTTGATGAGAGATGCCGGTTTTGTCTCGGTCTTTCTGGGCATCGAGACTCCCGATGAATCCGGTTTGATCGCGGCCAACAAGTTGCAGAATACGCAACGCAGCCTGCTCGACAGCGTTGCCACGATCCAGAGCTATGGCATGCAGGTGATGGGAGGATTCATCCTGGGATTCGATACCGATCGTGAGGATATTTTTGACCGCATGGTGGAATTCATTCAAAAGAGCGGTATCCCCGTTGCAATGGTGGGGCTTTTACAAGCCATGCCCGGAACTCAACTCTTTCGGCGTTTGCGCAAGGAGGGAAGGATACTGGATGCGGGTCACGGGGACAACACAGATGACAAACTCAACTTTCTTCCCGCGATGGACGCGACGCAACTGGTGGAGGGATACCGCTCAGTGTTGAATAGGATCTATTCTTGCGAGGCCTACTACGAGCGAGTCAAGCTCTACCTAAATCGCACCCAGCCGCGGCCCGGTAAAGACAATCATGGGGCGCGAAGCACCAGGCAAAAATGGTTGACCAAGAGCAATACCCGCGCCTTCGCCATGTCGATTCTTCGCCAGGGGGTCTTTAGCAAGCGTAAGCGTCCTGAGTTCCCCTCTTGACCGGACGGAGATTCCATCTCTTGAAGTGTCCACTTCTTTTTGGTGGACACTTCAAGAGTGTGTCTAGGCGGCTTGGCAGGATTGGGTCTGTAGTGATGGGGCGAGGTTCCAGGGTAGTAGTTCCTCGATGCGGCTGATGGGATGGTCTGCGATTTGGGCTAGCACGTTACGGAGATAGAGTTCCGGATCGAGGCCGTTAAGGTTAGCCGACCCAATAAGGCTGTACATGGCGGCGGCGCGATCGCCGCCGGCGTCGGAGCCGGCGAACAGATAGTTTTTCCGTCCAAGAGCTACGGCGCGCAACGCTCGTTCGGCAGCGCTGTTGTCGATCTCCAGGTGTCCGTCTTCGGTATAGCGCGTGAGGGCACGCCAGCGCGAGAGCGCGTAACGGATCGCACCCGCGGTTTCGCTCTTCGATGACAGTGAACGCAGTGCCTTCTCCATCCATTTGCGGAAGTCGTCAAGCAGTGGCCTGGCTCGCGTCTGGCGGATGGTCAACCTCATATCGGCAGGCTTGCCGCGTATCTGGTCCTCGATAACATAGAGATCCCGGATGCGCTCCAGTGCTTCCGTTGTTGTAGGTGAAGCGTGGATAGCATGGATCTCGTGGAACTTGCGCCGTGCATGCGCCCAGCAAGCAACCTCATAGATGGCGCCATCGCCGTACAGATGATGGAACCCTGCATAGGCGTCTGCCTGAAGGCCGCCCTCGAAGTTCTTCAGATGCTGCCGTGGATGTTCACCCTTGCGATCTTCTGAGTACGCGAACCAGACGGCCGGTGCGGTATCTTCTCCGGCGGGCCGGTCATCGCGCACATAAGTCCACAGCCGGCCGGTCTTGGTCTTGCCGCTGCCAGGCGCGAGCACGGGAATCGGCGTGTCGTCTGCATGAAGCTTGCTGCCTGCGAGCACATGCTTCTGAATCGCATCCACCAGCGGAGAAAGCAACTCGCTTGCTCCACCTACCCAGCCGGCCAACGTAGAGCGTTCAATCTCGACACCCTGGCGAGCGTAGATCTCCGACTGGCGATAGAGCGGCAGATGATCGGCGAACTTGGAGACCAGCACATGGGCCAGCAATCCCGGTCCTGCAAGGCCACGCTCGATCGGACGCGATGGCGCGGCCGCTTCAACAAGGCGGTCGCATCCACTGCAAGCGAACTTGGGCCGCACGTGGCGAATCACCTTGAAGCTCTCAGGAATGTACTCCAGCTGCTCCGTCACGTCGTGGCCGAACTGGCGCAACTGGCCGCCACAATCAGGACAGCAGTCGCCGTGAGGAAGGTGCGTGACAACTTCGCGCGGAAGATGCTCGGGCAGAGGCTTGCGTCGAGATCTTGTCTTGGGTTCCTCAGTCGGTGTTACCCGCTCAACAGCGGCTTCCATCTCGGCTTGCGAGGACTCCAGTTCTTCCAGATGGAGTTCAAGCTGTTCGAGCTGAATAACGATCTTCTCGCTCTTGACGCCAAATATCCTGCGCCGCAGCTTCTCGATGACCAGCTTCAGATGCTCAATCTGCTCGCCACTTAAACGCAGTTCCTGAGTCTGTTCGGAGAGTGTCCGGCGATGGGACTCGAGCTCAGCGTGCAGCGATCGAAGCTCGTCTTCATGAGAGGCGGCAAGAGATCGAAGTTCCTCTCGATGCGCAACGAGGAGCGCTTTCAGAGCCTCTCGATCAAGACCGTCAAGATCCGGCAACTGAGCGGCATCCATAGATGCAGTATGCCATAAGATCGATCCGAATGCATCAACAAAAGCCTCATGGATACAGGGGAATCACGCATATAACTCACACCGCGATCTGCGGCGCCCAGGTTCTCTGCGGCCTTCGCCAGTCGATGCCTTCAAGTAGCATCGATAACTGCGCGCGACTCAGGCAAACGGTCCCTTCAGTAGCCTGCGGCCAGACGAATCGCCCTCGCTCCATACGCTTCGCAAACAGACAAAGTCCGTCGCCATCGAACCACAACAGCTTGACAATGTCACCGCGGCGCCCACGGAAAACGAAGACGTGGCCGGAGAATGGCTGCTCGTTGAGCACTGTTTGCACCTGCGCACTCAGACCGTCGAAACCACGACGCATGTCGGTCACGCCGGCAGCGATCCATATCCTCGTTCCGGTGCGGAGCTCGATCACTTGCGCAGGCTCTCCAGGATCGATCGCAACAACACCGGATCGGCGCCGCACTCGACGCTGATCATAACCCGGCCGGGAAACTCGATGTGAATCGCGCCGCAAGCTGCCGGTTGTTCCTTCGCACCGGCCTGCAGCGTCTCCTTGTTCGGCTCGCACGGAGAAGACAAGGTAACGGGGAGAAGCGCCGTCGTTGCCGCATCGGGATCGACCAATTCGCCCTTCTTCAGCTCTCGACGCCACTTGAACACCTGGTTGGCGTTCACTCCGTGAGCCCGCGCCACCAACGCTACACTTGCGCCAGGCTCGAACGTCAACTCCGCGATCCGCCGCTTCTCAGCTACCGATCGCCATCTCCGCGCGCGACGCGCCTCTCCCACACCCTCTGAATGAACCATGACTGAATAGTCGGTCGCGTCCCCGAGGTTATGCCAGAGGGGAACTCAGGACGCTTACTAGCAAGCAACGTCGGAGCTACTGGAAATTCCTTTTGGCAGTGGCGACCCGCTATCGCCATTGCGTCGGTGCAGCGATGACGCTGGCTGTAATGGGGTATCACTTCCAAGTGATGACGAACAAATTGTCAGAGGCTGGGGACGTCACCATCTGAGTGAACACATCTACACCTGATGTGCATGTACAACAAACCTTTGCGGAGCCGCACCTATGAAGTGAAATGGGTAGCAGGTGACAAGCGTAATGGCCGATGCAGCCGAGTAAGCCAGCACGCTAACGTCCTCAGGAGCTACGACCTGTAACTTGTCGACCATATATCTTGACAAGCCTGTTGAGGTTTGAATTCGAATCTCGTCTCCAGGATGAATGTTCTTCAAGGCGCGGAAGTATGTATCCCGGTGCCCGGCGATTCCAATATTTCCCTGCTCTCCTGGAAGAGCTGTACCTTTGATATGTCCAACCCCGACCGCCAACGTTTGCGAGGTGGTTCCTTCAAGAATTGCAACCTTCATTCCCAGTTGTGGAATCTCAAGACGGCCGAGAAGATCGCCTTCCTTTGCGGCAGACCCGGGCAGGCTTTCCTTGCGCTGTTCTTCCTCTTGCATTCTCTGTTCAAGGGTACTATTTGCGACTTCTTGAAATTGTCTTGCATGGAGCAGCATGAGACCTACATAAGAGATCGCCAGTGCGCCCAGCAAGAACAGAAGGTTCCGCGTCCAGCGAAGCAATAGGAGGCTATGCACTTCAACAAATCGTCGCTCAGTTCCTGGAATCATTGACGATCACCTTTGCTGCATCCACCGGCTTTGCTTGCGGTACCGAGTAGCCGGCCCGAGTTCGAACGGAGAGGCGTCCGCGGCCATGCGCGCTTGCACGTACCTCTACGGTCCGGTAACTTCCGTCTTCCTCAGCAATCGTAGGGACATATGCCAGCGTGTACTGACTCCGAATATCGCGGGCGATCCCCTCGCAGATGGATACAACTTCTTTTGATGACTCTGGAAAGAAGGCTTCGCCGCCTGTCTCCCTAGCCAACCGCCTGAGCACAGATGGGTTCTGATCATCGTCCTGCTCATCGAAAATGCCGATTGCGTATATGATTGCCGTGTTCTGTTTGGCCATGCCAAGCACCTGGATTAGATTTTGCTTGCTGGCATTGTCGCCACCATCGCTGATCAGGATCAGCACCTTCTTGTCGCTCTTTCCCTGTTTAAGATGGTCGAGGGCGGCGGCGATCCCATCATAGAGAGAGGTCTGGCCAATCGTCCTGATTCTTGAGAGCGCAAGCTGAAGTTCTTCCTGCCGATTTGTAAACGGCATACCCGGCGGAAGTCCGAAAGACACATGGTCGTTGAAGTTGACCACAAACATTTGATCCTGGGAATTGCTGGACCTCGCAAAGGCCAGCGCGGCCGCAATGACATCGTCGCGCTTTGGTCCCATGCTCCCGCTATTATCGACGAGAATACCGACCGTTATGGGAATATCGTTGTGGCTGAATTGCTTGATTTGTTGGAGTTTTTTATCTTCATATACCTGAAAATCGCCTTTATCAAGGCCGGAAACAGGTGTATTGTGGCGATCCAGAACCGTTGCGCTGAGAATTACCAAGTTGACTTTCATCTTAAGCGTGAACTCCTCGCCGGAGCCGATCTGTGATGGCGGAGAGTCCTGTGCTGCAGAGACAAATGGAGTGAAGGTCAGGCCAATCAGAGCAATCAGACAGTGATACACCAAAGTGCCGTTCTTGGTTTGGCGCTTGCGAGTGCTCAAGAGTTCTGGGCCGCTTCTGCTTGTTTCTCTATCGAGTCCTTTCGGCAATACGCTCATCTCTGCCATTTGAACGCGTCCTCGATGTCTTGGGAAACCGGCGCCTTGTATGTGAATAACTTTGACCTAACGGACAATGGAAGCGATACTCGCATACCGCTTCCTTCAACCGATGGTTTCGGGACAGCATGAAAGGTGATTTGTCCACCTCTCCGTTGATCTATGCGCTCAACTTCGAAATGCCAAACAGGCTAAAGCCAGCACCCAATGCAAGAAGACCAATCAGACCAATCAACGGGAGATGACTGGCCGTCTTCGGCAATGAAGCGACAAGCACGGGCTTCGACGAGACCGCAGCCGCCGCGACTGGCGGTGCTTGAACAACCTGAGCAGTCTCGACAGTGTCTCCACTTGGGCTAACAGCCTCAACTGGTGCGGACTTCAACACCTCGACTGGTGCGCCAGTCAGAACGACAGGCGTTGACAGCACAGCTTCATTGTTTTGCTTGGCTAGTTCGATAGCCCTGGGCCTTTCATAGACAAAATGTTCGCCCCATTCGCGGCCCGGATAGAACCATGCCTTTAGCGATTGCGGCTGGCCAGCGGGAGCTTCACGAAAAGTCATTACCGTCTTATCGGTAGCCTTTAACCGATAATTCGGGATAGCAAGAATGGTGGTGAACACATGCGTTTCATCCTGGTTGAAGATCTGGACGATATGGCGGTCCGACATGGAATCCATGAGCTTGAAAACGTAGGTTCCCGCAGGCAGAAGATGTTGGCCCACTCCCGGGACTTCAAAGGGTTCGCTGAAGGTAACCGTGGTCTTCTGGTTCCACTCGTCGGCCTTTGCCTTCGGCGCCACGAGAAAGCAGAGCACGGTGAGGCACAGTGCTGTTCCTAGTCCTTTTACAAGTTTCATTTCTCTCCTTTGGTTGATCCGACTCACTTCCACGGCGGTTGTCATACGGACTCTTTATGCTGTCGGCATCACTAGAGAGCGCACGCCGGAAAATCCGGCAGCCTGGGCCGTAGTGTGTTATTCTTGCGCCAGTGTTACGCACCCATGTCCTGATAGATGGCCAGAATTGACCACAGCGATCACTCTTCTTGTTTCAGCAAAAGGGCGGTTTGTGGGGATTTCCTGTTGACGTCATCCAAAGACGGAAAGAAGGAGCCTCAAGCAGGGGAAGGATGGTCATTAGAGACCATATCTTTTACGTGTCGTATCGCACCATCAGGCAGACCTAGAAACATATTTGACCTGCCGATTTTAGCTTTACCCTTTCCACGCCCTGCCAGCAACCGCAGCACTCTTCAGTCATCAAAAGCGCCTCGGGTCGCCTTTTACATCGCGTTTTCTAACATTCCTGTGATCCGCAATCAGAGTCACGCAGCCACCTATCTTTGTCTCATGTGGCCGTATTGGTCGATGCGGCCGCCGCGAAAGAAGCGGTGCTGTACCATACTTTGGCCGAGCAGGAAAAGAGCGATTACCAATGCGGCCAGCGACAGAAGTCGAAGAATCTGAAACCACGGCGACCTTGGTCCTTGTGGAGCAGCGTCATTCGAATGCATTGCCATCTAAACTGCCCTTCCCGCCTCATGTTATTGGTCTGATCCTTCTGCGCAGTTCGCTACCACCATTCCATAGAACGATTCGTCGGAGTTGCAATGCCGGATTCTGGCTTGGCTGAGCGAAGAAGCAAAAGCGGACACTGCATGAGCTTGATAACTTTCTCTGCAATAGAACCAAACACAAGTGGATGCCAGCCGGATATACCATGCGTAGAGATCACTATGAAGTCGACATGCTCACGATCCGCCACATCCATGATGGACCCTACTATGTCATTCGCAACTTCAACACTGGAAGAGGCCTTCACGCCCCTAGAAGTGAGAACAGCTTTTGCCTTCGCCAGATGCTGCTCTGCATGAGTTTTCTCTTCCTGTTGAAACTGCAACTGGGGGGCAGCATATTCGGAAGTGAAAGTGGAGAATAGGGGAATAATATTTACAAGGAATAGTTCTGCATGGAAGTGCAAAGCAAGGTCAGTTGCAACTTCGAGAGCTGTTTTTGATGACGGGCTGAAGTCTATAGGCAACAGGATCTTGGTTGGGATCGACTTCAAAGCATGAATTTCGGACATGACACTCTCCTTGCCGGAACATAGTCGCAGCTAAACCCCATTGTTCTGCTCAGGGAAAGCAAATACTGTGCTCTCTTGCACAGCTACGGTCCAGTGGCCAGACGTTCTTCTGATAGCCTGGCGATTCTCTCTGATGAGCAATAGTGACCTGCACTGTTGAGTTGGGCTGTTCGATACTCACAACGCAACGCGAGAACATATTGCCGGTTTTGAAAAGCGTCATGTCAACAATACCGCAAGATCTGCTTTCGTCTGCGTCCACCGGCGTCTGTTCGCGCAGCCTTTTAGGAGTGAAAGAAGAGGAGTCATGAGAGTCCTAATCGCAGTCGACACTTCAGCGTCTTCTGAAAACCTGATCCACGCTGTCAAAGCTTGGATTCGGCACGAGAATACAGAAGTTCTGGTTTTGCATGTTCTGCAGCCAGTTGAGCCATCGCCTCCGCCTGAGATGGCTCAGGACTACGCTCCCGAGTTGGAAGATGAGAAGCAGCCAGCTCGTGAATTGGTCGTTGAGATTGCGGGCGAACTGCAAAGATCCGGGTTTACGGCACAATCCGAAGTCCGGATTGGTGACGTAACGCAGACCATTCTCCACACAGCAGCAGAATGGCATGCAGACCTAATCGCGATCGGGCCACATGGGCACAAGAGCATCCAAGACTTTCTTCTGGGCAGCGTGGCCGAGTTGGTCGCGCGTCGATCCTGTTGCTCCGTCGCAATCGTTCGTCCTCCTGCATCCAACTGAAGTTCTTTCTGGCGCAGACACAGTATGTATGAGCAAAACGAGGCAGATACGGAAGCGTTCGGCTGCAATGCTTGTCTCGTTGGTGATCCAAGACCTCTGAACAGCGATCGAGCAAAGGTGAAGTGAAGATGACAAAAGGCATTGCATCACTCATTGAAAGCGGGGCATGGAAGGCACTTAACGCCCATGCCGCTAAGAACCGCACTCTCCAGCTTAGAGATCTCTTCGCTCAGGATCCAACACGAGGAGAACGCCTCAAGGTTGAGGATGCGGGCATTTACTTTGATTATTCGAAAAACCGCATCACCGATGAAACTGTAAAACTGCTCTTGCAACTTGCAGAGGAATCTGGACTGCGCCAACGGACTGACGCCATGTTTCGAGGCGAAAAGATTAATGTCACCGAGAAGCGAGCGGTTCTTCATGTGGCATTGCGCGCTCCGATTGGAGACGAGATTCTCGTCGATGGCGTGAACGTTGTGCCTTTGGTACATACCGTTCTAGACAAGATGGCTACCTTCTCCAACAGCGTTCGTAGTGGAGAGTGGAAGGGCTATACCGGAAAGCCGATCCGCAATGTCATCAACATCGGTATTGGCGGCTCCGATCTTGGCCCCGTGATGGCGTATGAAGCTCTGCGCCACTATTCTCAGCGAGATCTGACTTTCCGGTTTGTTTCAAACGTTGACGGTACGGACATCGCCGAGGCGACGCGCGACCTGGATGCCGAGGAGACGGTCTTCATCATATCGTCAAAGACCTTTACGACTCTTGAGACGATGACCAACGCACACACTGCGCGTGTTTGGGCGCTTGAGACGCTGAAACACTCCGCAGCGATAGCCAAACATTTTGTAGCCGTTTCAACCAATACAGAAGAGGTCGAGAAGTTCGGCATCGATACAGCCAATATGTTCGGGTTCTGGGATTGGGTAGGTGGACGGTACTCGATGGACTCGGCGATTGGGCTTTCAACTATGATCGCAATCGGCCCGGACAACTTTCGCAGACTACTCAGCGGCTTCCACGAGATGGACGTTCATTTTCGCACCACCCCCTTTGAGCGCAATATTCCGGTTCTCATGGCGCTGTTGTCGATTTACAACAACAACTTTCTTGGAGCGGAAAGCGTCGCAGTCCTGCCCTATGAACAGTATCTCAAGCGATTCCCAGCGTATTTGCAACAGTTGACGATGGAAAGCAACGGCAAGCACGTGACTGTGGATGGGACGGCGGTTGAATATCAAACCGGACCGATCTATTGGGGCGAGCCAGGCACCAACGGCCAGCACTCCTTTTATCAATTGATCCACCAGGGAACCAGGCTTATCCCTTGCGACTTTATTGCGTTTGGTCAGCCGCTGAATCCGATTGGCCGTCATCACGACATCCTTCTGGCCAACGTCTTCGCACAGGCTGAAGCCTTGGCTTTTGGCAAGACCACGAAGGAGGTCGAGACGGACGGAACGCCACCATGGCTTGCTCCTCATCGCACCTTTGACGGCAATCGACCGTCCAACACGATTCTGCTGGAACGGCTGACTCCTGCGACCCTGGGCAAACTTGTTGCACTCTACGAGCATAGTGTTTTTACCCAGGGTGTTATCTGGAAGATCGATTCCTTTGATCAGTGGGGTGTAGAACTTGGCAAAGTTCTTGCCCAGCGCATCATCCCCGAAATCGAGTCCCAAAAACAAGAGAATCTCAAGCACGATAGTTCCACAAACGCTTTGATTGGGCACTACCGCAGAATCCAGAAAGAATGTGCAAAATGAATGCAACTGCAGTTGAACCGGTTGTAGTCAAGTCATCCCTTCAAGCTCCTATAGCAAGTCAGAGATACGTCTACATCGCCGCGATATTTGCTGCAATTGGCGGCCTGCTGTTCGGATATGACACCGGAGTAATCTCCGGCGCGTTGATCTTCATCAAGCGCAGTTTTGGACTGTCCATCTTCCAGCAGGAGCTTGCTGTCAGTTCGGTTCTGGTTGGTGCCGCAGTCCTGGCCATCACCGGAGGCAGCCTGTCGGATCGATTCGGGCGCCGGAGGATGCTGCTCATCACCTCGGTTGTATTCATTGCAGGCGCATTGGTATGCGCTGCAGCAGGGTCGATTCAGATACTGATCCTTGGGCGAGTCATCGTGGGAATGGGCATCGGCCTTGCGAGTTCTGTTGTTCCCCTTTACATCTCAGAAATCTCTCCGGCAAACGCGCGCGGCTGGCAGGTATCACTATTTCAGCTGGCAATTACAGTAGGAATTCTGGCTGCATATCTTGCAGACTATGCTTTCACGCCTTCGGCTGCTTGGAGATGGATGTTGGGCCTTGCCGTAATTCCGGGCGCGCTTCTAGGTACGGGCATGCTCTTTTTGCCGGAAACCCCGCGCTTCCTTGCCCGTCATGGTCACTTCGATATTGCCCATAGTGTATTGGTCAAAATTCGCGGCACGGAAGACATCGAAAAGGAATTTCAGCAAATCAAGGCGGCATCACAGGAGTCGGCACTGCGCGGGCACGTATCCGACTTGCTTCTGCCCGCACTCCGGCCAGCCCTGATGATCGGTATCGGCCTGGCAGTCTTCCAGCAGGTCACGGGAATCAACACCATCATCTACTATGCGCCCTATATCATTCGCGCCGCTGGAATCTCCTCGATTCAAGGTTCGATCCTGGCCACTGCCGGCATCGGTACCGTGAATGTGGTGATGACGCTGGTTTCTATGTGGCTGATTGACCGTGTAGGCAGGCGCCCACTGTTGCTGACAGGCATCGCAGGGATGGTTGTGAGTCTAGGCGCACTTGGTTTCATTTTCCATTTGCAGGCAAGGGGCGGCGAACTCGCTGGCCTTGCTGTCGTCATTCTCATGTTCTACGTAGCTTCGTTCGCCATTAGTCTGGGACCGATCTTCTGGTTGCTGATCGCTGAGATCTATCCGCTAAAGATTCGCGGTCTTGCGGCAGGAGTCGCGGCCGGAACAAACTGGCTTGCCAATTTTGCAGTTTCGCTTACCTTCCTGTCGCTGCTGAAAATGCTCGGACCGAGCCTGACCTTCTGGCTCTATGGCGTACTAGCGATCGGTTCGTGGCTCTTCTCCTACTATCTTGTCCCCGAAACGAAGGGGCGGTCTCTGGAGGAGATCGAATCTCTCTGGCACAAGAAGTCGGAGGAAAGCAAGCTCAACTCGACCAGCGCGTAGGGCCATCGCTCGGGTCAGCATCTGCGTCATCAACGCAATACACCAGACCGGTCGATTCGGGCCCCCTGGGGAGAATCGCAATGAGGATATTGCCACTGCTGTACTTTGTAGCATTTGGCCTTACGGCTGCCGGTCAGAACGTACGCACCGATTCTGGTTCCGTCCAGCAGAGCACCCAAGCCAGAGGCTCTGCAACCTATGCAAACCTGGAGCAGGAACCTGACGATCTTCGCCAAGAACTCGATAGGGATGCAGTCGCATTGTCGAAGATACCGGCGGACCCGGTACTCAAGGCTGATCCTTTTGGCGCCATTCTGGAGCCGTTTGGACGGCTGACTGATCGTATCAACGAGTCCGCAAAGCTGAAGATTGGCGCAACCTACACGTTCCTGAGCCAATATGCGACAGCCACGCCGAACGGTGTGCGGCACGATCAAACCAGCGGCCGGGCAGATTTTACGGCGGCCTGGAAGGTCTATGACCATGAGAGCAACGCCGGGACAATCAGTCTTTTGGTTAGGTCGGGAACGAACATCGGCATCAGCCAGCAGTTCAATCTCAGCCAAAGCCTCGGTTCGGGTCTAACCCTCAACTGTCTGCAGGGAGGGGGACCGCAAGAGCCGATTATGGTGAACATCCTTTACTGGCGTGAGGATCTGCTCAACGAGCGGCTGTCGCTCTATATCGGCAAAATCCATCCGAACGAGTACATCAGCCTGAGTATGTTCAACAACGACGAACGCGCTCAGTTCCTGAACGGCGGAAGCGATGGCAACCTGACGTTTGCCTCCGATGGAGCATATGCCGGCGGCGCGGCCGTGGAACTTCAGGCGACAAAACATGTTTACGTTCACGCTCTCGTGATCGATACGGAAGGTTCGCCGCAAGGGAACCTCACAACACTGGCAGATCGCAAGTACATGGAGTCCATCGAAGTCGGCTGGCTTGGCGGTTCACCTGGTAAACAGTTCAAGGACTATCGCATGAACTTCTGGCGCGACGACACGGCTACGCTTGGCAGCGGGGCGGGCGGGGGCATCGGCTTTGAGCATGAGTTGCGCAGTGGATGGACACCTTTTGGGAGATTTGGTTTTGCGTCGGACACGGGTACATCGATCAAGCAAGTGGAAGAGCTTGGCCTGGACCAGGTGAAACCTTTTGGGAGACGCGGAGATATGTTCGGCATTTCATTGATTCACTCTGAGCCAAGTTTCGGAGCCAATCATCACGAGAGCGTCATGGAGACGTTTTATCGGCTTCGCTTGACGAAGAGTGTTGACCTTGGCCCGGACCTTGAATTATCGAACCATCCAACGTATGCAAGCAGAGCCTATACCACTGCGTTGCTCGGGATGAGAATGCGAATCATGTTTTAAATAACAGAGCCTTCAAAAGGTCGAGGGCATGTTCGGTTAAGAGGAGAGTTTATGACCACCACACAAAAGTGCGAAAACCCTGGCTGTAACTGCCAGCCCACGAGCGGCAAGAAGCATTGCAGTCCCGAATGTGCAGACGCAAAGAAGGGACCAAAGACAGCCTGCCAATGCAAGCACCCGGGGTGCGGTGATACAGGCCTAAAGATGTAGCGTGTTTTGACGCTGGATGCAACTTAGGGTCTCGATTGTCTGCGGGATCTTCAACCCACTTCAACCGGGAAAGGTAAAACGCGCCATGGCACCTTCTGCAACAATCGCAACAACAATCGCTCCGCCTGCATTGGATGAGTTGTGTATCAACACGCTCCGTTTCCTGGCGGTTGACATGGTGCAGAAGGCCAACTCGGGCCATCCTGGGCTGCCAATGGGGTCGGCGGCCATGGCGTATGCACTCTGGGATAGATCGCTCAAGTTCAACCCGCACGATCCTCATTGGCCAGACCGCGACCGCTTTATTTTGTCAGCCGGCCACGGATGCGCGTTGCTCTATGCTCTGCTTCACGTCACCGGATTCGACCTGCCCCTTGATGAGCTGAAGAGGTTTCGCCAGTGGGGCAGTCGCACGCCGGGTCACCCGGAGTATGGCAAGACGCCGGGCGTCGAAGCTACCACGGGACCATTGGGCCAGGGTCTTGCGAACGGCGTTGGTATGGCTATTGCTGAGATGGCGCTCGGGGCGCGTTTCAATCGACCTGGTCATCAGATCGTGGATCACTTTACGTACGTTCTCGTCAGCGACGGCGATCTTGAGGAAGGAATCTCCTCCGAGGCTGGATCGATTGCCGGTCATCAGCATCTTGGAAAGCTTATCGTTCTTTATGCGGACAACCACATCACGATCGAGGGAAGCACGGAGTTGACATTTACCGAAGATCGCATGGCTCGGTTTGCTGCATTCGGTTGGCACGTACAAAGAGTTGAACAGAGCAATGACGTTGAATCCGTGGCCCGCGCACTGACAATCGCCCGCGAAGAGCCAGCGCGGCCATCGCTGATTGCGGTACGCACGCACCTAGGCTTTGGCAGTCCCCATAAACAGGACACTGCGGCGGCCCATGGAGAAGCTCTTGGTGTGGACGAGGTTCGCCTTACCAAAGAGAACATGAACTGGCCGCTATCACCTTCTTTCTATATCCCCGAAGAGGCGCTCGATCATTTTCGAAAAGCAGTGGATCGCGGAAACGTTGCGCAAGAGAATTGGAATTTACGATTCAATGCCTTTGCGCAGGAATACCCGCTCCTTGCCGATGAATTTCAGAGAGTGACTGACGGACTTCTACCAACAGAATGGGACGCAGGCTTGCCTTCTTTTACATCGCTAGACGGACCGATGGCAACGCGGGTCGCATCAGGAAATGTGATAGATGTCCTCACTTCTCGTTTGCCGGAGATGATGGGAGGGTCAGCAGACCTTGGTCCCAGCACTCATACAAACATTCACGGAGCAGGAAGTTTTGAGCCCGAAGATTGGGCAGGACGCAATATGCACTTTGGCATCCGCGAGAATGCAATGGGCGCCATCTTGAATGGAATGGCATTGCACCGTGGTTTCATTCCATTTGGCGGGACTTTCTTCGTCTTCTGCGACTACATGCGTCCACCGATGCGCCTTGCGGCCATGAATGCGCTGCCGGTGATCTATATCTTTACTCATGACAGCATCGGCATGGGCGAGGACGGACCGACGCATCAGCCTGTCGAGCAGTTAGTCAGCCTGCGATCCATTCCAGGCATGACCGTCCTCCGTCCAGGCGATGCCAATGAGACTGTTGCCGCATGGCGAGTGGCGATTGGCAGAAGACAAGGGCCTGTTGCATTGGTTCTGACGCGGCAGGGTCTTCCAGTACTCGACTTATGTTCCTATCCATCCATTCTTGACGGAGTTTCATCGGGCGGCTATATCCTCGCCGAGTCTCCCTTAGCTGGACGACCGAGCATCATCTTGATCGCGACAGGATCAGAAGTACATCTGGCGCTGGAAGCTCGTGAACGACTTGTGACACAGGGTGTGCACGCGAGAGTGGTGAGCATGCCAAGCACAAACCTGTTCGCATCGCAATCGGACGATTATCGAGAAAAGATATTGCCAGCTGATGTTCCGCTGTTGGTTATTGAGGCCGGTTCTCCTGTGGGATGGCAGTCCTTTGTCGGCCCTAAGATCGCGGTCATTGGCATTGATACCTTCGGCTCGTCGGCACCCGGTCCGGTTGTAATGGAACACTATGGCTTCACTGTGGAGAACGTCTGCAGACAGGCTCATCATGTGCTCGACACAATCAAGGAGAAAACACCATGCGCGTTGGAATTGCCTCAGACCATGGCGGGTTCGTTCTAAAAGAGCGGATCGCGGAATTGCTGCGCGGGGCTGCCCATGAGGTCATAGACTTCGGTGCGGTTCAATCGAGCCCCGGAGATGATTACCCGGATTACGTGATTCCACTGGCCAGAGCCGTTGCCGCCGGCAAAGTTGATCGCGGGATAGCGCTCTGCGGCAGTGGCGTGGGTGCATCCATCTGCGCCAACAAGATTGCTGGTGTGCGCGCCGGGCTCATCCACGATGTGTTCTCCGCTCATCAGGGCGTGGAAGACGACGATATGAATGTATTTTCGCTCGGCGGTCAGGTGATCGGGCCGGCACTGGCATGGGAATTGATTCAAACGTTCTTGAAGGCTCGCTTCAGTGGAGCGGAGCGGCACCAGCGCAGAGTCGATAAAGTGAAGGCGCTCGAAATGCCTGAGGTTGCGCATCGACAGTAATCTTGGATCTGGCCTTATTCTGATGCGAATCAGGAGCGGTCGACAGTTGCGGTTTGCGGGTATCGGGCTTCACTTGGTCAGGATGGCGAAACCTGGATGCATCCGGTATTGACCGTGAATTAGCACTTACGAAGTGCGCAATGGAGGATGTTTCATGATCGAGATTCTGAAAGACTTTCCCGACAATGTTGTTGCGATTTCCTGCGAAGGGCAGGTCACGAAAGAGGATTACGAAGGAATCTTTGTTCCGGCAATTCTCAAGACGCTCAAGCGGCACGACAAGATCCGACTCTTCTACAAGATTTCTGCAAACTTCACCGGCTACGACCCAGGGGCCATCTGGGAAGACATGAAGATTGGCCTCGAACATCCCACGCGCTGGGAGCGAGCCGCTGTAGTCACCGACGTTGACTGGATTGTGCAAACGATGCGCATTTTCAGCTTTCTAATACCTTGCCCATCGAAGGTGTTTCCGCCTTCAGAGGTCGCAGAGGCGCAAAGATGGATCATCGCCTCCAGTTGAGATCGGATGGACACAAGCAACCATGGAATGAAAAGCAGCGCCGGAGGAATGAAATGAAAGCCACACAGAAATTGCATGAAATCGGCCAAAGTATCTGGCTCGACAACATCACCCGTGGTCTGCTGGCCAGTGGCACGCTTCAACGCTACATCAATGAATTCTCTGTCACTGGGCTTACTTCGAATCCGACAATCTTCGATCACGCAATCAAGAACAGTCACGACTATGATGGCGCCATCGGCCAGAAAATGGAAGAGGGCAAAACTGGTGAGGAACTCTTCTTTGAGTTGGCGATCGAAGATCTCAGCCGGGCCGCAAACCTCTTCCAGTCGATCCACTACCGGACGGATGGCGTCGATGGTTGGGTATCACTGGAGGTCTCGCCTCTGTTGGCCCACGATACGGCTGGAACGCTGATTGCAGCCAAGCAGATTCACGCTCGCGCAGATCTGCCCAATCTTTTCATCAAGATTCCAGGCACCAGCGAAGGACTTCCGGCAATTGAAGAAGCAATCTTCGCCGGCGTGCCCGTCAATGTGACCCTGCTTTTCAGCGGCGCGCAGTATTTAGCTGCCGCTGAGGCATACCTGCGGGGCGTCGAACGCCGTATCGTTGCCGGTTTGAATCCCGATGTTGGGTCAGTGGCTTCTCTGTTCGTCAGTCGATGGGATGTTGCGGTTGCCGACAAAGTCCCTGAGGAACTGCGCAATCAGCTTGGCATCGCCATCGCCAGGGACGCCTATGCGACGTACCGCACGCTGCTTGACTCGCCGCGATGGCAGCGCATCTTGAACGCTGGAGCCCGCTCACAACGTCTTCTTTGGGCCAGCACCGGAGCCAAAGATCCAAAAGCCTCCGCGGTGCTATACGTTCAGGCGCTCGCCAAGCCATTTACCGTGAACACAATGCCTGAAGCCACATTGAAAGCCCTCTCCATCCATGAAGAATTCGGCGAGGCCTTGCCAGCGGATACCAATGAGGTGTTAGCTGAATTTGCCAAGGCCGGCATCAATAGGGAAGCTGTTGCCGATCAACTTCTTCGTGAAGGGGTTGAATCGTTCGCAAAGTCCTGGAAAGATCTTCTAGCCTGCATTGCATCCAAAGGAAAGATGCTCACTGCCTCTCTTGCTTGAGTCCAGAATCAGCCGCGCCCTGATCCTTGTTCGCAATTGCTCAGAATCGCACCCTTCACAATGAAACACTTACTGGGCCAACGATTCGTGGCTTGGCTATGGATCGTTATGCGGGCAAACTGGAGTTTGTTAGATCGGAGCCAACAAAGGCGTTCGCGGTCGCATTACCGTGTGGAACCATTTCGCTCGCGGGAGCAGCCGTGCAAACCAGGTCAAGTCAACCATGGAAAAGGAGAACCATATGAATTCCAAACATTCAGTCGCGGCAATTTATGACACCCACGAGCAGGCGGAAAAGGCTGTCAAGGAACTCGAGCAGGCAGGTGTCGATATGAAGAGCCTGTCGATTGTCGGGCGAGGTACCCACACGGACGAACACGTCGTCGGCTATTACACTGCCGGCGACCGCATGATGTATTGGGGCAAGGTCGGAGGGTTTTGGGGTGGGTTCTGGGGTCTGCTTTTCGGATCGGGTCTCTTCTTCATACCGGGACTCGGACCGATTCTTGCCGCCGGTCCAATCGTAGCCTGGATTGTGGCTGGCCTCGAAGGCGCAGTTGTCGTTGGAGGCATAAGCGCAATTGGGGCGGGCCTGGTCAGCCTCGGCATCCCCAAGGACAGCATTCTGAAGTACGATGTCGCCCTGAAGACAGACAAGTATGTGCTGGTCGTCCATGGAACACCTGAAGAGGTTGAGAAGGCCAAGGACATCATTGCAGGCACGGAGCAAAGCCATTACGCCGTTTATGGCCAGGCAGTACTCGTCTAAGATGCAGTAGGTCTGCGCTGCGGCTGTGGTGGATTCCAAACATCCTTATGGAAGTATCCAGTCGCGGCGTGGTATGTACAGACTTCCGCTAACGACTCAGTGAGAGAAGTAACCCCAAAGGAGATGTGATGCTCATCAAAGCAAATGCACTGCAAGGCTACTCGCTCAAGAGCCTCGATGGAGACATCGGTTCGGCCAGCGAGTTCTTTTTCGACGACCAGTATTGGGCAATTCGTTACCTTGTCGCAAATACAGCAGCCTGGCTTAGCGGCAGGAAGGTATTGATCTCGCCGTATTCACTCGATGGTGTCAATACTGCTGAAGAGAAGGTGTTCGTTCTGTTGAACAAAAAGCAGATCGAGGAGAGTCCGTCCATTGATACCGACGAGCCGGTGTCCCGTCAATATGAAACCTCCTACAACGGATACTATGACCTTCCGAACTATTGGGGTGGGCCATATATGTGGGGAAGCTATGCGCATCTTAAACTCGATCGCACCAGACAGGTCCGGCCTGTCTCGGAAACAATCGAATGGGACCGTCACCTTCGCAGTACCCACGAGGTAACGGGATACCATCTCCTCGCGATTGACGGCGAGATTGGCCATGTCGATGACTTCATTATTGATGACGAGACATGGGCAATTCGCTACCTGGTTGTGGCAACAAAGAACTGGTGGCCTGGGAAAAAGGTTCTGATTTCACCAAAATGGATCGAGAAAGTGAGTTGGGAAGAACGGGAAGTCTCAATCGGCCTAACTCGCGAGACCGTCAAGAATGCGCCAGAATACACCGACAAGTCTCTGCTCACGCGGGATTACGAAACAGGCTTGTATGGGCACTACAACCGTGAAGGATACTGGGTCGACGAATTCGCAGCCGTGTGAGTGCAATGTAACAAGCTGCTACTTTTCGCCCTGCCCGCATCGGCAAGCGACAGAGCAATGCGGATGACGGACGACTGTGTGCGGCTAGCCGCAAATGCAAGCGGTACCGATCAATCAATACTGTTCTCTTTTGAACGGATTATCGGTTGCCCAAGTGCGAGGCTGACATCATATATGACCATGGCCTCAAACAGTCTCGCGGGCACTCTAGAGTTCGTCTGAGGAGCGACTTGCAAGAATTCGGCACCGATGCGGAGGACAATTCTGTCCTGCTTTCACGTGTCAAACCAGAGATTCGGGAAGGATGGAACTCCAAATCATGACTCTAATGGATGCACCAAAGTACGACGCGGTTCGTGAACGGCGGCACAAGCACATCGTGATGGTCGTCTTTCTGCTGGCAGTTCTAAGCGCCCTAGGCACCTGGTGGTTCTGGAATTGGCCGGAAGAGCACCACGTGAACACATTTGTGTCGACAGTTGAATCCGGCGACCTGACAAAAGCGTACGGCATTTGGACACAGGATCAAGATTGGCAGCAACACCCAGAGCGCTACAAGGCTTATGGCTTTGATCGCTTCCAGCAGGACTGGGGAGTTGGCAGTCAATACGGGACAATTCACAGTTACAAGTTCGTTCTGTCAAGGTCGTGGGGAAATGGTGTCATCACTGGGTTGGATATCAACGACGGCAAGACTCCGGTTTTCTTGTGGGTGGATCGCAAGACCAAAGCGATCAGTTTCTCCCCGGTGGAACTATACCGGCCCATATGGGATACGCGATGGGATCCAGTGACCCATTGAAACCGTAGGAAGGTTGGACAGACTCGCCGATATAGATCGCGCTTCTATAAGCTCTCAATTGAGTAAGCGAACAAGAGGCCACCGAGTTGATCCGCGGTGGCCTCTTGTTGCAATTCATCTAGCCGTTTTGATTGTCCTGATCGGGATGTATCGTGCGGTAACTCGAATTGCCCTTCGACCAGACGAGCATCAGGAGTTCCTTCCCATCCTTGTCCTGGTGCACTGCACTGGCAAATTGGCTGGCAGAGTCGGCCGGCTTCCGGTTGACTTCCAGGATGACATCTCCAGGCTGTAGGCCAGCGTCATCGGCGGGGCTGCCAGAGCGAACATTCTGGACGACGACGCCATGCACCTGCTCCGGCACATTGAACTGCTGCCGTGCTTCCGCCGTCAGGTTGCCAACCTCAATCCCGATCTTACCGTTTGGTTGACCATCCTCACCGCCGTTATCTGCAACTTCTGAATTGCCGTGTAACTGGCCCACTGTGAGGTTCAGTGTTGTGGGCTTGCCCTCGCGAAGAATCCCCAAAGTGATCTTGGTCCCCGGAGCCATTTCGCTGACGGCAACCTGCAAAGCGCTTCCGTCCACGATCTTCTGTCCGTTGAGTTGCGCGATCACGTCACCTGTCTTCACTCCGCCGCTGCTTGCAGGCGAGTCAGGCGTTACCTGGGAGACGATAGCTCCAGTAGCGTCCTGCAGGTTGAAGAAATGAGCGTTGTCCGGGGTGACATCATTCATCCCGATGCCGAGATAACCATGCTCGATCTTGCCGCTCTTGATCAATTGCTCGGTTGTAGCGCGCACAATCTGCGAAGGAATCGCGAAGCCTGCACCGGCGAACGAACCGCTATTCGATATGATGAAGGTGTTGATGCCGACCAGTTCACCATGTGAATTCACCAACGGGCCACCGGAGTTTCCAGGATTGATGGCCGCATCGGTCTGGATATAGCCGCCGGGTTTGCGCGCGTCATCCGAATAGGGATTGGGGCGATTCACGGCGCTGACGATGCCGCGGGTTACCGAGAATTGGAAGTAACCGAAGGGACTGCCGAAGGCAAGAACCGTCTGACCCGGCTCCAGTTTGGTGGAGTCTCCCCAGGCGATGGTGGGAAGGTCGGTTGCATTCACCTTGAGTACCGCAAGGTCGGTCAACTTGTCGACGCCGACAACCTTCGCACTCAATATCCGTCGATCATTGAGTGTCACCTTGATCTGCGTCGCCCCGTCCACCACGTGATTGTTAGTCACAATGTATCCATCCGGCGAGATGATGATGCCGCTTCCCACTCCATGTTGAATCTGCGGCTGGGCTGGCTGCTGAAGCATGGGTCCAAAGAACTGTTGTAGCCCAGGAGGAAGACCCTGCATCTGGCCCTCCGAGGTGGCATACTCGCTGGATCCTTTTGACGAGACGGCGACGTTCACAACGGCCGGGGTAACGCGCGAGGCAACAGCTTCCATCGCGTGATCGAGCGATGTGAGAGCCGCAATACTGTTGTCGTCCATCTTGGTTGTGGCGGCATGAGCACTGTGATTGCCGGCGAAAACGATCCCGCCCAGTGCAAAGACGCCTACAAATGCAGCAGCAGCGCCAAATTGCTTTGCCGTTACAACTAATCGATTAGTTATTGGGGACATGACGACTCCTTTTCTGGTTGAAGTTGCGGTTAAATCTGAACGATCAGCCAGCCATTTGCAACGGCAACGGCGGCATACGAAGGATGGTGATCCTCGGCGACGGCGAAGATAAAGCGTGGAGGGGGAGCGTTGAACTCCCACTCCGTCAGCACGATCAACTCGGGCTGGATCTGAGTAGAACGGTTCTGCCGAAGCCCTTGTTTCAGCGAACTTCCTCGCCGGTCATTCAGGCGAGTCGCTTTCGAGGAGATTCGTTGTGGCATCACTGCCTTGACGAATGTCGGGTGAATGCTTGATTCAGGATTTCTCATCGGCAGAAAGACTGAAGCAGACGAGGAACTTGCAGCCATGGTCGATGGCACCCATGGAGCGAAGCTGACAATCTGCGGAGTGCGAGCCAGAGCAATTGCGCCAGCCAGCACAGCGAGCAACAGGCTCCCTGTCAAAACGACAGCCGGTCCGCGCTGCATCGTTTCATTGCTGGGTCGCAAGATCCGGAGAACGCGCCGCGCCAGTTCCGGTCTTCGCTCCCAAGCGCCGAGCGCCAGAGAAAGGCCGCGGCTGACGAGCGTGATTTCGGCCAGACGCGTGAGGCAAAGCGCGTAGCTCTTTCTGCCGCAACTGGAGCTCAGAACCCGGTCGTCACAGGCAAACTCCCGTTCAGCACACAGTCGGCGCTCGACCCAGAACAACACTGGATTCAGCGGGAACAGCACAACGGCGGCCTTCTGCAGCAGGTTGAACCAATCGTCCGCACGGCGCAGATGCTCCATCTCGTGCAAGACTACCTGTTCCAAATCAGTCGCACTGAGTTGATGTAGCAAAGCCACGGGAAGGAGGATGCATGGTTGCAAGAAGCCTACCACGCAAGGTCGTTCAACCTCTGTCGATGTACAAAGCTTAGCGGCGCGACGATTCTTTCCCGCCTGAAGAAGTGTCAGTATGGAATCTTCTGGTTGAATGCGAGTCGCCCGCATCGCCAATCCTCGAAGATAGATGGCGCTCGAAATCAACTGCGCGCCACGCCAGAGAGAGAGAACCATCCAGACGCTGGCTATTGCAACACTCCAGAGTGGATCGAGGTGGAAAGGAGAAGCCTGAAATACGCTTCCACTCTCGAGATGGCTGTCCATCGAAGGGAAGAAATGCAAGAGTAGCAGCAGAAGAAAGACACTTGTCCAAACGACCCATCGTGCGGACGCACTGAGTTCAGGAAGAATATGCAGGCATAAGGCAACGCAAAGGACCAGTATGGCTCCCTCACAAATCGCGGAAACCAAACTGCCTGCCATTGCAGCCGACAGAGTTGAGATTGCATGAAGAAGCGGATTCATCTACTTCTCCTCCATCTTTTCGTCCGGTAACTTCGCAATCGCCACTCGCAGACGATTCAACTCCTCGGGCGCAATCTCGATGTCGCCCAACAGCGAGAGCAACAATCGCTCGCGAGAGTTTCCAAAGAACCGCTGCAGAAGATGGCGAACCTCTGACCGGCTCGCCTCAGACTCTGCTACACATGAACTGTAGAGGAACGCGCGGCCTTCTTGCCGGTGGCAGACGTAGCCTTTCTTCTCAAGTATCCGGATGGTCGTGAGGACGGAGTTGTAGGCCAACTCGGTTTCGGCTGCGGTCGCCGTCACCATGTCGGAAACCGCGCTTTCGCCACGCTCCCAAAGGATTTTCATAAGCCTGAGTTCGGCTTGCGTGAGCGTGATGGATCTCTTTGGAGGCATAGGGTTTGCCGATCACGGGAACCAGTTCATTGATCTTCCCTGCTTGATCAGACGCGCAACTAATCATTTAGTTGCTATCCCGACAAAAAAGAGTTTTGGTTTGAAGGGACCGGAATCTGCCTGCAATCGAAGGTGCCTCCGCCAAACGGCAGTATTTCAATCAGTTGACAGCTTTGGCTCTTGATAAACTCTTTGCTCCATCTCGTCTGTATTTTGATCTTGAGTGCAATTCCGGTCAGCCCGCAGTCAACGAGACAACGACGCTTTATCGGGTTCCTACTCCGGTTTGCGATTCAGCCTTGAGTCCGCTCCGGCTGTGATGCAAGTTCACGCGACAGTTGTCCCAAGAAACAGACTCGATCCAGAGTGTGGGAACCAGAACGGTGCGGTCGAGAATCCATTTTCCACCTTTGACTTCCAGGTAACCGATATGCCAGGTAGTGTCGTCCAGAATGAAACTTTCCAGACGGCCGAGTTCACCGTCCGTGCCTCGAATCTCATATCCGTACAAGTCTCGAGCGCTGCGAAGATGCGGATCTTCTTTGGTGTGAACTGGATATTTCCGGCCTGTCGGAATTGGAACTCCGTAGTCCAGGTTACGATGCACCCAGGTGGCAAACTTGCCAAAGTACTCTTCCATCGCAATCTCCTGCTGGCGAGAGACTGGCTGCTCGGTGTCAACATCAGGGCTTTCGCGCACCTGGTCTTTCGTCAGACGAACGCTGAACGTCTTCTTCTCGCTATTGGGTTGCTCGACCGTCGAGATTGCCAGAACCACATTTCGTCGCTCAAGCCAGCTTCCTACATCGACGACAAGATAGCGAACCTCCCAGGTTCTATCGTCGAATATGAAGTTTCTGACACTTCCGATTTCACCGTCTGTCGCTTGTGCGGAATACCCGACTAAATCACTCAGCGTGTGCAGCATACTCCTCCTTGGTTGAAGACCCTCGGAACCATAAGAGCCTTCGTTTCTCAGAGATCTATAGATTCGATACTTCCCGACTATGACACTTGGCGGATGCAGGAACTGTTCGGTTTTGAACAGAATGGAGAAGCCGTTGCTGGCTAATCTTTCACACAAGCGGGTCTGTATTCTTGCCACAGCTTGAAGATTTATGCTGATCATGAGTCCACATTGGGAGATGTGCCTGAGCGTAATTTCTGCGAGATTCGTAACGTTGTGTGCCAGGATCTAACTACCGCACAATGAGGGAAACGTTAATGAGATCCAGATGGGTAGTGAACGGACCGATCAGGGCCGTGCTTGGTTTCTTGGAGACGCGTGTAAAGTTCTTGTTTACGATACTTCTCACCTTTATGATCTTACCGATGAGCAGATTGCCAGCAGAGACGCAACCATCCGCCACAGCCACGTCTGACCAAGCAGCGGTGGTCGAGGGTAATAACGCCTTCGCCATTGATCTGTACAACCAATTGCGGACTCAAAGCGGCAACCTCTTCTTCTCGCCCGATAGCATTTCCACTGCGCTCGCCATGACCTTCGCCGGAGCGCGTGGCGACACCGCTACTGAGATGACGAAGACGCTGCATTTCACGCTCCTGCCACAACGATTGCATCCGGCAATGGGAGGTATTCTTTCCAATCTCAATGCCCCTCATGATGGATACCAGCTTCGCTTGGCCAACGCGCTTTGGGCACAACAAGGCTATACGTTTCTCGATGATTTCCTGAATGTGACCAAAAGCGATTACGGCGCAGGCTTGAAGCAGGTTGATTTCAATGATGCCCCTGAGACGGCGCGATTGACCATTAACCAATGGGTAGAGCAACAAACCGAAGACAAGATTAAAGATTTGGTTCAACCGGGCATACTTAGCAACAAAACAAAGCTGGTGCTGACAAACGCCATCTATTTCAAGGGCGATTGGCAGACACAATTCGACAAAGCGCAAACCATGGAAGAAGATTTTCACCTGTCTGCGGTGCAAAATGCGAAAACCTCCATGATGCATCGCGAGGGCGAATTCAACTACTTCGACGGTGGAACATTTCAGATTCTGGAGATTCCATACAAGAGCGGAGGTTTGTCCATGATCGTCTTGCTGCCCAAGGATGTAGGTGGCATGTTTGCTTTGGAACAGTCGCTGATCACGCCCAATATCAAGCAATGGCTTGGCCAACTGCGACAGGTTCCAAAAGTTATTCTGACAATGCCCAGGTTCAAGATGACGCAGCAATTCGAACTGCAAGACTCGCTTGGCGCGATGGGGATGACGCTGGCATTCGATGCGCACGCAGATTTTTCGGGAATGACAGGAAACCGCGACTTGTTCATTTCAGCCGTGATCCATAAGGCCTACATCGACGTCGATGAGGAAGGAACCGAAGCAGCGGCGGCAACAGCGGTCGTGATGCGCTCAATGATGGCCAGAATGCAACAACCGGAGCCACCGGTATTCCGCGCGGACCATCCATTCATCTTCATGATCCGCGACAACCGCTCCGGCGGCATTTTGTTCATGGGACGAGTGGCCGATCCGACAAGGTAAGAGTAAGAGCCCGGCTGCCTTGTGGTCACACCTCTTCTAAATATTGCGGAAACTGAACTGGCTACGGGCTTCGGTCACTCCACATCTGTTAAAGTCGACAGGGATAGAGCGGCCTTATCTTTCGCCATTTCTCATACATATTCAGGCAATATGAAGGCGAGCAAAGACGGGGATCTTTACTACATCCAGGATTGCGCCGAACGCGATCGCCGCAGCGAATTCGCCTGCGACGATTGCGATAGGCAATGGTGCCATTGCAATTCCAAAGATTGCGAGTGTCGAAATAATGAGGACATCGGCAACTGAAGAGAGTACGAGCCAGATACTGGGGCGCAGACCCCAGAGATACTGACGTCCGCGAATAACATAGGTTGTGGCCTGGCTGCCAAAGACGATACTGACCACGGTCAGAGTCTGAAGCGCCTCGATTCCGAGATGCAATTGAAACTTGCCAACCACCAGTATCACTGTTGAAAACACAAGGAAGCAGAGTCCTAGCAATACTCCCGCACTCGTAATTCGGCCGATCTGCCAGGAGTTTGGCATCTTTGACGGCCGCACTCTGTCTGTGGTCAAAGACATCGCAAGAAAGTCGCCGGTAATCATCACAATCACGATGAGCATGGGCGTCAGGACTGCGTGCCCAGTCACAACCAGACCGACCGCCAGCAGTAGAACCTGAAATATCTTCTTCTGAACCGAATTGAGGGTGTAAGTGAGAATGCGCTGAAATGTAATCCTGCCCTCCTGAACAGCCGCCACAATGCCGCCCAGCCCAGCCTCGGTTAGAACAGCGCCGGCGGCCGATTTGGCTACGTCGGTGGCGGTCGAGACGGCAATGCCTATTTGTGCCTGTCGCAGTGCAGGCGCGTCATTGGCGCCGTCCCCGCACATACCAACTGCATGTCCGCTTTTTTGAAAGGCTTTGACGAGATCAAATTTGCCTTCTGGAAGAACACCTGCAAAGACCGAATAATCTTTCAATTGAATGCCGTCCGGAAGATTGCCGATCGGGCAGATTGCTCCCTGCAATCCAACCGCATGAGCGACAATTGCCGCTGTGGCCCGAGCATCTCCGGTCACCATGACTGTACGTACGCCGAGACCATTTAACTCCGAAATTAGAGAAGTCGAGTCTTTCCGTGGCGGATCGCTGAGAGCAATAAGACCGATGATTTGCATGGATTGAGCGGGGCCTTCAGCAACAGCTAAGACTCGGTAGCCTTGTTTCTCCAGTTCGTCGACAATCCCTGCCGCGGCAGGCGATGCCGCCGCGAGGGCTGCAACTGCTGTATAAGCTCCCTTGATGATGTGCAATGCGCCGCCGTTCGGATTCGTTGCCGTGGCCTCGGAGGTTTTCTTGGTGGGGTCAAACGGAACAAATGCAATCAACTTCGCCAGACTGGGAGCCAGCTTGTACGAGGCAGAGACACGTATCGCTGCATCAACAGGATCCTGGCCGCCTTCTGAACTAGCCAGAGAAGCCATCTCGAGAACGTGAGCTTCATCAAACCCCGGAAGAGGACGAACGCTGGTTACTGACAGTTCATTGCGCGTCAGGGTTCCGGTTTTGTCCGAGCACAAGACATCGATCGAAGCTGCCTCGTCCACAGCGGAAAGCCGGGTTGACAACACACCTTGCTTCGCCAGCGCGCTAGCCCCAACTGCCGCGGCAAGAGTAAATGTTGCCGGCAATGCGACGGGGATGATGGCAAGAACCGATGTCAACAACAGTGAAACAATCTCGCTCCATGGCATCGCGTGGGTATACGCATACGTCCCTATCGCAACGATTACAAGACCATTGAAGATTGCCAGATTGCGCACAATTTTGAGCACGGCCCTTTGTTGAGTGCTGACCGTATGTGCAGTCCGAACGAGTTCTGCCGTACGACCAAATTTGGTACGCGCCCCTGTCGCCGTTACGATCGCAGCTGCCTCGCCGAGTCGCACCAGAGCCCCTGCAAACGTATCTTTGCCGGCGCTTGCGTCGATGGGAAGAGATTCGCCGGTGAGCATCGACTGGTCGAGTTCGACTGATCCGTCGACTAAACGCACATCTGCGGCCACGACACCGCCCAGTGACAACTTCACCAAGTCGCCGCATACCAGTTCCGCTGCGGGTACAATCTTCCATTCGCCGTCTCGCTTGACCGACGCGTTCAGTGCCAGACGAGACTTGAGGGCTGTAAGAGTTGCCTGGGCACGGCTTTCCTGGAAGTAGGCAAGCGCCGCGTTAAAAAGGAGCAGAGCTGCAATGACAGCCGCTTCGTAATACTTGTGCAGGGCAAACTCAAGTACAACGGAAGCTTCAAGAAGCCATGGGACAGGCGCCCAGAATTTAGCCAATGCATTGCGCAGTGGGTGTGCCGACGTGTCCGGCATTGCATTGGGTCCGTCCTTTTCAAGACGGCTTCGCGCCTCATCGCTTGTTAGACCTTGCGGCGCGATATCCGGATCCAGCATTGCATTCTTGTCCAAAGATGCAGGTACGACGGTGCCATTTGCACTCACTGACTGCCACCTGATCTGCCGATCTTACTACCACCATTCCATCGAGCGGGTCGAAGGTGTCTTAAGATCCGGACTGGGTTTTGCAGAACGTAGAAGCAAGAGCGGGCACTGCACGAGCTTGACAACCTTTTCGGCAATGGAGCCAAAGATCAGTGGATGCCAGCCGGAGATACCGTGCGTCGAAATTACGACTAGGTCAACATGCTCCCGGTCTACTACTTCCATAATGTTTCCTGCAACATCGTTCCCGACTTCAATACTGGTAGTTGCCTTGATACCTCTTTTGGAAAGCACCGAATGGATTTTGGACAAATGCCGTTCGGCGTGATTCCGAGCTTCTTGCAGAAACGATTCCTCCGGAACAAAGTCGGGGAAAGTTGTAGTGGGAAAGATCGGAATAACGTTTACCAGATACAGATGCGCATAAAAATGCTCTGCAAGATCAGCCGCCATTTCCAAAGCAGCCTGAGAGGATGAACTGAAGTCGATGGGCAACAGAATCTTTGTTGGAATCGAAGAGAAGGTTCGAACTTCTGACATGATGCACTCCTGTGGAAAATCAGTATGGCCTGCTCTGTTATGCGATAAGCCGCTGAGAAATATCCATGTAGGATACCCCCGATCATGGGGTACATCGCAATCGGTTACGTCTTTTTTGGCGCGAGGGTGCGTGATTCACCTACTGATTGCGACTTGCCGGGAGGTGTGATCAAAAGGCTTGTCCAACATGTGCCTCGCCAGTCGAGCTACTTTGTCGATGCGCCCGCATAAGTGCATACGCTTGCTCAACCACAGCCGTGTGCTGCGCAAACGTCTTTCTCCACCAGATGTCAAAACCATCGGATGCAAGTCGCATTTCAGGATGAAACTGCTTTTCGCACGATTTGTATCGCGCCGCAGTGTGAATAGCGCCTGCTGGGGAGGTTCCTCGATATGCCATCTTGTCCCTGTTCCAATCCTGTGTGTCGTAGCCGCAATCACACTCGCGAAGCTATCTGCGATCTGCCGTCATTCGGCACTGTGCCCCTCGCAGTGTGCTTCCCGTGATCATCCCATCGCTAACTGCATATCAACTGTTCAATTGGATACAGTCATTTCAGTTTGGCAATTAGACAATCGCACTGTGTGATGAAATCCTTCATGCATAAGCCTCTTGCGGTGGTGAGGCAAGTCGCGACCGGTAGCGGGAAAGTGGAAAAAGATGCCTTCGAAGCAATTTGATACTGATTCAAAAACCTACCTCGTAGGCGGCGGTATCGCCTCCCTTGCCGCTGCGGTCTTTTTGATTCGCGATGGGTTTATCCCAGGGCACACAATCACGATCCTTGAGGAATCATCCCGGATCGGTGGCAGTCTGGATGCAGCCGGGAGTCCCGATCATGGCTACGTGATGAGAGGCGGCCGCATGATCGAAAGCAAGTATCTCTGCACCTTCGATCTTTTCTCATCGATTCCGACTCTCGATGGAACTCGGACCGTGACGCGGGAGATCTTCGACTGGAATGAAACGATGAAGACCGCGTCGAAGTCCCGCCTTTTTCGAAATGGACACAGCATCGATGCGCCCAAGTTCGGCTTGAGCGAGAGTCACATTATGACGCTGGAGCGCCTGGCGCTTGAACCCGAACAACTCCTTGGGCGAAGCGCTATCTCGGATCAGTTCAATCCTGAGTTCTTTGAGACGGACTTCTGGCACATGTGGTGCACGACTTTTGCCTTTCAACCCTGGCATAGCGCGGTGGAGTTCAAGCGTTACCTCGTACGCTTCACTCATATGGTCTCCGGCTTCAATACGCTTTCGGGCATCATGCGAACTGTTTACAACCAGTACGATTCGATGGTGCGGCCACTTCAGAAATGGCTCGAAGAACGTGGCGTGATCTTCATGCTCAAGACGCGCGTTACCGATCTCAGTTTCTACTACGAAGAGGGAAGCTACTATGTTGACCAGATCATCTTCAACGATGGCGACTGTCTCAAAGAGTTAGCCCTCAACGAACAAGACAGAGTCATTGTTACGCTGGGATCCATGACAGAGGCTTCCAGCCTTGGCTCGATGGATTCGCCGCCAGCATTGCTTGGAATGCCTAATGAAGGTTCCTGGGCGCTCTGGGAAAAGATTGCGGAAGATCATTCGCAGTTTGGCCGCCCGAAGAACTTTGCTGACCACATTGAGCAATCAAAGTGGGTATCGTTCACAACCACTCTTCACGACCCAACACTTTTCCAACTCATCCACGATCTCTCTGGCAACGTCCCCGGAGAGGGCGGCCTGATTACATTCCCAAAGTCCAGTTGGCTGGCATCGATCGTTTTGCCGCATCAGCCACACTTCATCGGACAGCCGGAGGATGTGCAGGTTCTCTGGGGTTATGGTTTGTTTGTCGATGTTCCGGGAAACTTCGTAAAGAAACCCATGTCGGCATGCACTGGGCGAGAAATTATGACCGAGATCCTTGGCCATTTGCACCTTGAGGCCCACGCCGCAAGGATTCTTGAAGCCGCCACATGTATCCCCTGCATGATGCCCTTTATAACTAGTCAATTCCTGCCTCGAAGCAAAGGGGACCGTCCTCAGGTCATACCGGAAGGCTCAAAGAACCTTGCCTTCGTGGGGCAGTATTGCGAAATGCCGGATGATGTGGTGTTCACTGTCGAATACTCCGTTCGCTCCGCGCAAACCGCCGTCTACTCCATGCTTGGCCTAGACAAAGAACCGCCTTCCGTATACAAGGGAAACTACAATCTACGAGTTCTGCTGGAAGCGTTCATGACCTTGCACGAAATTGGCGTCTAGGTCTGACCGATCTGCGGGTGCAGTGTATCGTCGGGTCAACTCCGACTGTGTGCCGACGGTCTAAAGCAATACGTAGGGGGGCTGCTTTTGCTGCTTTGGAAGTCGTTTCTTATTGCATTCAGTGTTCTTTTGCCGCTGATCAATCCGCTCGGATCGGCTCTGGTCTTCCTGGGATTAGCGGGCGAAGCGCCAGCAACCGTCTATCGGTCGTTGGCGCGCAAGATCGCAATCAATAACATTATTTTTCTCGCCATCATTGAACTGGTGGGCGCGGCAATTCTCAACTTTTTCGGAATTTCTTTGCCTATTGTCCAACTCTCTGGCGGTATTGTAATAGCGGCCATGGGATGGTCTGTATTGAATGAGAGGGATGCACGAGCGATTGTTAAAAACAAGGAGGAGGAAAGCGAGGTACGAGCTGAAACACGAAAAGAATATCTTGAGCAAGGAGCTTTCTATCCATTTACCTTTCCGGTGACCTCTGGCCCAGGCACACTTGTCGCGCTGCTGACACTCACTGCTCACATCTCAAATCGCGATATTTCGCAAGATGTTCTGGCTCATATCGGAGTCTTTCTCGCTGTTGTCGTTCTCAGCGTCCTCGTTTATTTCTGCTATGCGTATGCGCCAAAGATCACGAAGGTCATTCCGCCATCAACAGCACATGGCATCCTGCGGGTGGTTGCGTTCATTTTGCTGTGCATCGGCGTACAAATTGCATGGAATGGCCTTGCCGATTTGCTTGCCAACGTAATCCGTCCGTAATCACGAAGTGATCGGATGCCCTTCCTATATCTATGTTCAGTTCTTCCATTTTCAGGCGGCGTGCAACCGGCTCTGTAATGCCTGTGCAAAAGAGATCAGAAGATGATTACAGCAAGGAGTTCAATCAAAGAGAAGAGCATTCATTTTGAGTTGCATCAAGGATTCATGAAGTGGCGCTTGTGCAATCGCAAGCGCAGTTCGACTGTCGAGTTCCCCGGAGTTCGTCTCAAGAAAGACTTACGCTAACCCTGCGGGCGTTGAAGCCCGTTATCATGGTGCCGAAATATGAAAGTCATGATCGAGATTACCAAGCAACTTCGACTCGGAACAGTCTACCTTGGATGCGCACTCGCTGCTGGAGTAATTCAAATGGCTGCAGCTCAGCAGCCCCCTACTACTCCGTTGCCTCCAGAACAGTTGCAGCAATTGGTTGCGCCCATCGCACTCTACCCCGATGCGCTGGTTGCGCAGATTCTAGCAGCTTCCACCTATCCAACCCAGATTGTCGAAGCAGAACGGTTCATACAGCAGAATCCAAATTTGACCGGCGCGGCTTTGGGAGCTGAAGTTGACAAACAGGATTGGGACCCAAGCGTGAAGGCCATGACGCAATTTCCATCTGTGCTTGCCGACATGGATAAAAACCTCTCATGGACCTCCGAACTGGGCGACACAAATGTCAACCAGCAAGCGGATATCATGTCCGCTATTCAATTCATGCGGGAGAAAGCACAAGCGGCAGGCCACCTGAGCACCAACGCTCAACAAAGTGTGACGAACCAGGGGGACACGGTCACTATCCAGCCGGAGAATCCGAACATTGTGTACGTGCCAGATTACGACCCTGAATTTGTCTATGGATACCCGGTGGGACTGTGGCCCGGATTCTATCCGTGGTGGGGTGTACAAGGTCCATACCTTTCTTTCGGTATTGGATTTGGCATTGATCCCTTCTTCGGATACGGATGGGGTTGGCATGGGTGGGGATTTGACTGGCATAACCGCGGCCTGATGTATGGTGGTAGCCGATATATCTCCCGCAGTGGAACCTTCTACAATCGCAACGCTTATATGCACGGCAACTTCCGCGGACAATCTTCTTTTGCTCGAGGAAATAGCGGTTTGCGTGGCTACGGCGCGGCGGCTTCGCGTGGAAACGGCGGAGTGCGTTCAGGTGCCCTGAGTGGCATCAACCACGGAGGTACCGCGCGCAGCTATTCATCTCGCGGTGCGTCCAGTTTTCGTGGAAGTTCATCAGGCGGTTCGCGCGGTGCCGGTGCCTCACGGGGCGGTGGGGGGGGATCACGCGGTGGCGGTCGTCGTTAGTTTCAAGCAATTGTGCCCAGCACTCTTACCGATTCTCAATGCCAATTTGCCGCAGTTGAAATGGAGACAGCCATGAAAGTTCTTGAAGGAAGTAACTCTGGTGGAAAATACCTGTTTGGAGTCACCTCTGGAGCATTGATTGCAATTGCTTGTTCGATTGGAATTGTTCCGATCTCTGCTGCGGGACAATCAGTAGGACAACAATCAGGACTCTCACGCCAAGGTTATGCCTTGCAAAAAGCGGCAGTTCACCCCCCTGAAGCCGGGCAGAAAATCTTTTCATCTGCGACAGAAGCCAGCGACGCGCTAGTCTCCGCTCTTCAAAAGGAAGATGAGCAGGCCCTCTTGAGTGTGCTGGGAGCGGACGCAAAGAATATCCTTTCCTCTGGCGACGACGCCGAAGATAAGGAACACAGAGCGCAGTTCTTACAGAAATATCAACAACTCCATCGCCTGGTTACCGATGCAGATGGACTTACGACACTCTACATTGGCGCGGAGAACTGGCCTACCCCGATTCCCCTCGTGCACAATAGGGCTTCGTGGTATTTCGATACAATCGCAGCAAAAAATGACATTCTGTATCGCAGAGTTGGAGAAAACGAGCTAACTGTTATTCAGGTCTGCGGTGAACTTGTCGATGCGCAGAAGGAATACAACTCCGTGCAGCATGACGGAAGCCAGGAGCGACAGTATGCTCAGAGATTTCTTAGCGATCAGGACAAACACAATGGCTTGTACTGGAAAGCAGCATCCGGCGAAACCGCAAGTCCGCTCGGTCCATTGGTGGCTTCCGCGGAGCGTGAGGGTTATGCGGAAAACGCTGGCCAGCAGCCTGTCCCTTTTCATGGCTACTACTTTCGAGTGTTGAAGGGACAGGGAACGCACGCGCCAGGTGGATCAATAAGTTATATTGTGGACGGAAAAATGACTCGTGGATTTGCCTTTCTAGCCTACCCTGCAGATTACCGTTCGTCTGGAGTGATGACGTTCCTGGTTAGCCAGGATGGAATTGTTTATGAGAAAGATCTCGGCCGCAATACTGTCGACATCGCGAAAGCCGTTGTGCGATACAATCGCGATGCAACTTGGCGCAAAGCGGACTAGATGGCTGTCCGCGTACGCCAAGTGTGTCGACGCTGGTTGTAGAACAGTTGAGTTGCAATAGCAACTCGTTCAGCTTAGGCGCGCACTCAATCAAGTGATACAGGCTCAATCGTGGTGAGTTTCGCCAGGCGTGCTTGGAATGATCTTCATGAGCAAGGGAAAGAGGAGCGCGACTATAAAGTATGCGCCGGTCACCATCAACGCAAGTATTGGGAGGCCGGCGCCACAGGCCATGCCAATGGCAGTGACCAGCCAAACCGTTGCAGCCGTGGTAAGGCCGTTCACTTTGTCTTCCCGCACAAAAATCAGTCCAGCGCCAATAAAGCCGATTCCGGAGACGATCTGGGCAGCGACACGAGAAGGATCGAGGACGATGCGATTTTCGACAAGAACATCCGTGAAGCCGTATTTGGAGATAAGGAGAAAAAGAGCAGCAGCGGTTCCGATAATGGTATATGTGCGCAGTCCAGCGCTCTTGTGGCGAATCTCACGCTCCAATCCAATGACAGCGGATAGAAGAAACGCCATCCCCAACTCGGCAAACTGCGTGATGCCCTGACCGGATATCTCTGAAATCATCATGTCGGCATTGTATTCCCGTGAATCGACGCACGATGTTCACATTTCAACGAACAGAAATCGACCAACCCGAACTTCGCTTTCATTGAGGACTAACTTCATGCCTTCACTATTGGACCCCATCCAACTTGGCGACATCACTCTGCCGAATCGTGTGATCATGTCTCCCCTCACTCGCCTTCGCGGCACATCCGATCACCTTCCGACCGAGCTTATGATTGAATACTACACACAGCGCTCCGGCGCCGGCCTGATCATCTCCGAGGGCATTCCAGTTGTGCCGCAGGGCGTGGGCTATGCAAATGTTCCAGGCATTTGGTCGCCACAGCAGACAGAGGCGTGGAAGCCGGTAACGGAGTCCGTTCATCGCGCAGGAGGCCGCGTCTTTGCACAGATATGGCATGTAGGCCGCATCTCCGATCCGCTCTTTCTGGAGGGACTACTTCCCGTTGCACCAAGCGCGATCCGACCTTCTGGTCATGTCAGCCTCGTACGTCCTATCACCGAGTATGTGACCCCACGCGAACTGAATATCTCGGAGATTCCAAACGTCGTCGAGGGATTCCGCAAGGGCGCGGAGAATGCAAAGATTGCTGGTTTCGACGGTGTGGAAATCCACGGAGCCAATGGATACTTGATAGATCAGTTTCTTCAGGACGGTTCCAATCACCGCACGGATGCGTACGGTGGATCGATTGAGAATCGCGCCAGACTCATGCTTGAAGTCGCCGATGCGGTCATCTCCGTATGGGGTGCCAAGCGCGTAGGCATGCATCTGGCGCCACGCGGCGATTCTCATGATATGTACGATTCAAATCCGTCTGCAACCTTTGGCTACGTGGCGCGTGAACTCGGCAAACGCGGGCTAGCTTTTCTTTGCGCGCGTGAATACTTTGGTCCAGACAGGCTAGGTCCGCAACTCAAGAAGGAGTTCGGCGGGGTCTACATCGCAAACGAAAAATACACTCAGTCGCTCTCTGACCAAGTGATCCATGACGGCGAAGCAGATGCTGTCGCTTTCGGCCAATTGTTCATCGCGAACCCAGATCTTCCCTTGCGCTTTGCGAACAATGCTCCGCTCAACGCGCCGGACTTCAGCACTTTCTTTACTGCTGGGCCACATGGCTACACCGACTATCCTGCTTTGGCCGCATCCGAGGAATCAATGGCGCTCTCTGGAAAGTGAGTAGTAAGAGTTTGATGACCTCCGCTCAGTTCGAAAGAGAGAGTCACGATTCCCGTTCGCAGGCGGTTGTCGTTGTTGCCCATCCTGATGACGAAGTTCTATGGTGTGGCGGCTACATACTCACGCATCCGGAATTCCATTGGCGGATTGTGACTTTATGCAGATCAGAGGATGCAGACCGTGCTCCAAAGTTTCGCCGGGTTCTAAAGCAATTGGCCGCAGAAGGAGAGATGGCAGATCTCGATGATGGCCCCGAACAAATGCCTCTTCCACACGACTTGGTACAAAAGACCATTACTGATCTGCTTGCAGGCCGCAGCTATGACTTGCTTTTGACTCATGGTCCCAGGGGCGAGTACACGCGTCATCGCCGTCATGAGGAATGCTGCCAAGGCGTCGTGGAGCTTTGGCAATCGGGCAACATCGATACAAGACAGTTGTGGCTCTTTGCATATGAAGATGGTGACCGTGCGTATTTGCCTCTCGTTTGTGAAGATGCGGACCGGCGAGACATGCTGACAGAGAGTGTCTGGCTTGAAAAACGCAGGTTGATTGCCGGTGTTTACGGTTATACAGCCGACAGTTGGGAAGCGCAGTGTACACCACGAGAAGAGGGCTTCTGGTGCTTTGATTCACCGCAAGCAGCGCTCAATCGCGCAGGACTATTGGAGACCCAATCTTGAAAGTACTTGTATTGAGCGAATACCCGGCACCTGCAGCGGGCCTGGCCCTGCAAGGCGAACTGCTATGCAAAGGTCTGTTCGAAATGGGCGTGGACGTCCACCCGGTACATTTGGAATCGACGTTGGAAAAAGAATGGTACTTTCGCTGGTTCAAGCCAGACGTCGTGGTCGGCGTTGGGTTTTGGGGTCACCTTCCTAACTTGGTCCTGCATCCGCAGAAGTTTGGGATGAAAGCCGTGCCGTGGCTCGTAGCCGATGGTTATATAGCGGAACATCGTGACGTACTGAATGCTCTGCCATTGATCCTGGTCACCTCCAATTGGGTGAAGGAGGTGTACGTCAGAGATGGCATTCGGAGCGACAATATCGTTGTGTTGCCGGTTGGCTGCGGCACAGACCGATATAAACCGCATAGCCGTGATGATGTGAAGGTCCAATCGATCCGAGAGGAGTTTGGAATATCAGAGGATCAGTTGATGATCCTGACTGCTGGCGGCGATGGAGCATCAAAAGGCGCGCAGGAGGTCATGAAGGCGTTGGCGATGATCGATGCCGAGGCGCCTGACTGGAGATATGTTTGCAAAGTTTGGCCGCAGGCGCGCACAGAACAGCAGAACCGGATCGACCTCAAAATGGCGACGGATCTGGGCATCGGCGAGAAAGTCATCTACTCGACCAATGTTGTTTCGCAGAACTTCATGCCTTACTTGCTTTCTGCTTGCGACATCTACGCTGCGCCTTCACGGCTGGAGGGTTTTGGCATGATTCAGGTGGAGGCGAACGCCTGTGAAAAGCCGGTGATTGCAATCGATGCGATGGCATTTCGCGACACCATGATCCACGGCGAGACGGCATTCCTGGCGAAGGTGGCGGAAGAAAAAAAGATCACAGAGGCGCTCTACGGCGAAGGTCACGACTATCAAACAAGCCATCGGATTGTATTTCCGAATCCACGAACAGTTGAATACCGAGCCAGCGTTCCTGACATCGCAAAGTATCTTTTGCAACTCATGAAGGACAGCGCCCTGCGAAAGCGTATGGGTGAAGCAGGACGCAAGCGTGTGGTCGAACTATTTGACTATCGTCAGGTTGCAAGGCAATTCGTTGAGATAGTCTCTGATCGACTGGGTATCCAGTAAACAGCTTGACGGCGCTTGTGCTCGCCTCTAAGATCAGCACGCCAGCGAGGCGTCCATGTCTTTCGACGAAAAGTCACGAATCTCTATCGAGCAGGCAAAAGAAGCCGCTCTCAATATCCTGCTGCATAACGCACAGGGACCATTTCAAGGACTTCCTCGAACCGCTGGATGGGGATATCCAGAACCTTACACACGAGATCTTATGATCTCTTCCCTTGGCTTTTTGGCAACTGGCAACGAGAAGCTTTCGGACGCTCTGGAGCGCACACTGGTCGCGCTTGCAAACAATCAGTCGCCTCACGGCCACATTCCGTCCCTCGCGCACGATTCAGCCAACCGCGGCTCCAGCGATTCGACGCCTCTCTTCCTCTTCGGTCTGGCTCTTTACAGAATATCCACAAATCAACCAGAGTTTCTGATCGAAGAAGCAAGCAAAGCGCTGCGCTGGATGCAGTATCAGAGTCCCGACGACAGAGTGATGGTTTCACAGTTGCCCACCAGCGATTGGCGTGATGAGCAATATGTAATGGGGTATGGGCTGTACGTCAACATGATTGTCTATGCCTATCTTCGCCTCTACGGAGAACACGACTCCGCAGATCAATTGCGCGGATTAATGAGCCGCCTTGAGGTTAGTTGCGACGAGAAGAACAGCTATGAGCAGGAAGCTCTTGTGGAGCCTTCCGCGCCTTACTACGCTCTCTATGCATACAAAATCATGAGCAGCGACCGCTTCGATCTTCTGGGCAATAGTCTCGCCATTTTGACTGGAATTGCGTCACATGACCGAGCGGAAAAGATGCTGCTTTGGGTCGAAGCCGAGTGCGAAGCCATGCGGGGTCGCGGAGAACTTGCTGTGGATCTGCCACCCTGTTTGTTTCCTTACATTCTGCCCCATCACGCGGATTGGCTGCCAAGATACGAGCGCTACAACCGGCCTGGAGATTATCACAACGGAGGCGTGTGGCCATTTATTTGTGGCTTCTATGTCGCGGCGTGCGTAGCGGCAGGCCAAATGGATCTGGCAGAGCGCAAATTGTTGGCATTGACTGATCTAGTCAAGCCCTGGCATGAAGACGCGGCGGAGTGGGGATTCAACGAATGGATTCACGCTCAAACCGGGAAGCCCAGCGGCAGGGATTGGCAGACATGGTCGGCAGCCATGTACCTGTACGCGGTTGAATGCGTGCAACAAAAGCGAACCCCGTACTTCGACCTGACACGCACAGGCAACACAAACTCAGCAGAATAATCCTCGCGGCTCTGTCTTCAAACAGGTGCGAGTACCATGATTGATCGAAAATCCATTATTGAGGATATTTACATTGCAAATACCCTCAATATCGTAGTTCAGTCTGTCGAATTGAGTACGTGACGATGGAACTGGCAGAACTCGCGAGTATTGTTGTGCCTTCTGTTCGGCTCGAAAGGGTGTTGTACCAAGACGTTTATCTCATTGAACGCTTTGATCGGCTCGGGAACGAGAAGGGATATTGTCGCCTCCCTTTTATCTTAGGACTGACAATTCTCGGTGCCCATGAGAGCGAGTCGTCGCGGCAAAGCTATGGAGGCCTAGCCGATCAGCTGCGGCGCTCTGGGTCGGAGCAGACTCAAGATCTGCCGCAACTCTGCTGCAGAATGGTGTTCAACATCCTCTGCAGCAACAACGACGATCACTTGCCCAACCATGGATTTCTTTGGAACGGCCGTGGTTGGCGATTGTCCCCTGGCTACGATATCGTCTCGTTTCCCCAGATGGGAACCGAGCGTGATCTCGTTACCGTTGTCGGCCGCAGTGAGCGCAGAGCCACCGTTGAAAACGCGCTCAGCAACATTGTAAGTTTCGGATTGTCCAGGAGTGAGGGCATCTCCATGCTCAGAAAATGCAAAAGATTGTGAAAGCAAGCTGGGAGGAGTTGTGTGTAAACAATAGATTCACCGCCTTGAAGATTGATCGCCTGCGCACCTGTTTTATTGCCTGCGATGAAGAACTTCTTGGAACGTAGAGGAACTCATTCCCGATCAACATGTGTGGCTAAGTGATCGAGCCGGAATGTGCGTGAGGCATTTTCTGAGAAATATTCAAGAGCAGGACTATGGAAAAAGTCTTGGGCTGATCCCCCCACGGGTCAACCCACACGCGCCGCTTGCCTGATTGAAAAGTTTGTGGCATTTTTGTGGCAAATAGCGCCGATTATGCCGGTTTTGCCGACTCAGCCGACTTATAAGCCCTTTACCGTCAACAAAACGCCAAATCGAAACCACCTTCACACGGTGGAAGTCGCAGGTTCAAATCCTGCAGCGCCCACCATATAAACCTATAACTTACAAGCGTTTACTGGATCAAATTTGTAGCGTTCTGCCGCTCTTCTTCAAAAGGCATTTTCG
>Ga0302320_10000464_pt1 | contig 96547 bp, 80 predicted proteins | sample Bog_T0_3_FD_202130 | JGI IMG/M metagenome (GOLD analysis project Ga0302320, IMG submission 202130) | Peat permafrost microbial communities from Stordalen Mire near Abisko, Sweden - Bog_T0_3 | ecosystem: Environmental > Terrestrial > Soil > Wetlands > Peat | place: Sweden: Abisko, Stordalen Mire... | reverse complement strand
GCAAAAAAGATAACGACAACTTTCAGGTCATGATCGAGTGCGCCATCGAAAACCAGAAGCCGGTCCGCATCGGCGTCAACTGGGGTTCGCTCGATCAGCAACTGCTGACGCGCCTGATGGACGAGAACAGCCGCCTGCCGCAGCCCGTGCCGGCGCGCGAGGTGATGATGGAGGCGATGGTGCGTAGCGCACTGGACTCGGCCGCCGCCGCCGAGCGCTACGGGCTGGGGCATGACCAGATCATTCTCTCGGCCAAGGTCAGCGGCGTGCGCGACCTCATCGATGTCTATACCAATCTCGCTGCCCGCTGCGATTATCCGCTGCACCTCGGCCTGACCGAGGCGGGGATGGGATCGAAGGGGCTGATCGCCTCGACGGCGGGGCTTGCGCCGCTGTTGCTGGCCGGGATCGGCGACACGATTCGTGTGAGCCTCACGCCCAAGCCGGGAGGCGACCGAACGGAAGAGGTTCTGGCTGCGCAACAGGTGTTGCAGTCGCTCTCGATTCGCAGCTTCTCGCCCCAGGTGACGAGTTGCCCCGGATGCGGGCGCACGACCAGCACGTATTTTCAAGAACTGGCCGAGCAGATTCAAAGCTATCTGCGCGTCTCGATGCCGGAGTGGCGGAAGATGTATCCCGGCGTGGAAGAACTGAAGCTGGCCGTGATGGGCTGCGTCGTCAATGGCCCCGGCGAATCGAAGCATGCCAATCTAGGCATCAGCTTGCCGGGGACGTTTGAAGAGCCGAAGGCACCGGTTTATGTCGACGGGAAGCTGTATACGACGCTGAAGGGCGATACGATTGTGGCGGAGTTCAAAGCGATATTGGATAAGTATGTCGAGAGCCACTACGGGCAAGGGGCTAAGAGCTCGGAGTTGGTGGGGGCGCGGTAGGATTGACCGTAGGCGGCTCGGACTTTTGAGGTTACACTCATTGCCGGGGTATTAGCCCGTTTGTTGAAAGTAGGGGCGAACGTGGGGACATTTTCAGCTAGCGATTATCACATCAGCGCATCCGAACTCCAAACTGAAATGAGCGCAGGAGAGTCGTTGCTATGGTCAGGACAGCCGCAGCAAAAAGTCATCTTTCACCAGCAAGATTGCTTTGCAATTCCATTCAGCTTGATGTGGGGCGGATTCGCCATATTCTGGGAGTGGGGCGTCACCGGACCTTGGGGCAACTCCGGAAGCTCACATGCGGCCCCGGGTTTCTTTGTTCTTTGGGGAATTCCGTTCGTCGTCATGGGACAGTATTTAATCTGGGGACGTTTCCTCCATACCGGATGGAAGAAGGCACGGACATATTACGGGGTAACATATAAGCGCGTTTTGGTTTTGAACGCTGGAAGCAACCGCAGGGTCACTGACGCTTATTTCTCCAACATCGATTCAGTCTCCCTGACGACTCGTACCGATGGGAATGGCACAATCGAGTTTGCGCCCGAGCCTCAATCGCAATCCGGGTGGGGCAGCAGGAACAGCCGCAGGGGTGGGTATCAGATTGGCATCGACCTCGCAAGGCTGGCGTTCTTCGATATCGATGATGCGCGAAATGTATATCAACTGATCCAGTCTCAGCGAGAAAAGTCGCGAGCATAGAAGAGTACCGCATCCATCCTTTCATTCTTTTCTGAGGTTCATTGCCGGTCGTAAATCTCATCGCGATTGAAGACATAGTCGTCGGGAAGAACAAAACGCATCTTGCGCATCTTATCGAGGGCTTCGAGTCGCTTTCTGTCACGACTCACCTCGAACCGATGCTCCCCGGTCACAGTGATCTCCATCTCCTCCCCGGCGTTCAAATTGAGTTCTTTCACAACCGAGGAAGGAATTCGGATCGCTAGACCACTTCCGCGTTTTCCAATCTTCATTGTCGCCCTCCATCTGATCCCTTCTAACTGTAAATCGGCATGGGCGGGGATTGCGTCAGGTTTCGCTTCCATTCCCGACTAATTCGCGGTAGGATTGCGGCAATCTTCTTTGGGGGTTTGGCGTGGTGCTGCGGCGATTGGGTTGGGTTTTGCTGTTTGTTGCGGTTTCGCCAATGCTGGCTCTTGCCGGGTCGCCGAAGACTTGCGTTACGGCTGAGGAGGCTACCAAGCTTGTCGACAAGGATGTCTGCGTTACGGCGCATGTCTATGACGTGGTGGAGTTGCCGGATGGGACGCGATTTCTGGATCTGTGCGCGCCGGAGACGCCGGATGTTCAGTGCCGGTTCACCCTTGTGAGTCTGTGGGCGGATCGCGAGGAGGTGGGTGAGCTGCGCAAGTACCGCGACATGAACGTGAAGGTGAGGGGAATCGTGCGGCCGATGCACGGGCGGGCGGGGATGGTGGTGAGCCATGCGCGGCAGTTTCATGGCGGGCCGCCGAAGTTCAGGCCTAACCCCAGGCTGGCGCGGGGCTTCAATGCCGACGAGAGCCGGCCGCCGGTCAACGATCCCAACCTGCGCTCGCAGGGTGGCGGACGGGCATTTATGAATAGTCGGGATACTGAGACGCTGCCGGGAAAGTGAAGAAAGCTGTTAGCTATTAGCTATTAGCTGTTAGCTGTTAGCTATTAGCCCGTTCGTAGCGTGGTTCAGCTTTGACGGCCTTATTAAAATTCGCCATTTCACTAACAGTTGAAAGCCAGAAGCTAACGGCTAACAGCTAACAGCTAGAAGCTAGTAGCCGGCCTCTTCCAGCGGCGGGGCGAAGCGGGCGCCGGCACGGAGGATGATGCAGGAGACTACCAGGGCGATCAGGGTGGCTCCCAGGCCGAGACGGAGGCTGCCGGCGCGGTCGGAGATGAATCCGATGATCTGCGGGGAGAAGGTGTCTCCGAAGCAGTGAATGATGAAGAGATTGCAGGCGATGGCGGTGGCGCGGATGGGGCCGTTGACCGAGTTGACGATGGCGGCGTTGAGCGGGCCGGTGTTGAGGAAGAGGAAGAATTCGGCGGCAAAAAGGGCAGGAACGGACCATGCCGGCGGACCGAAGAAGACCAGGATTCCGCAAGGCAGAGTGAGGGCGACGCTCCAGAAGGAGAGCAGGTAGAGGGCGCGGTGATTCGTGCGCAGCCAGCGCTGGGCGATCCAGCCGCCGATCAGGGTTCCGGCGATGCCGTCGATCACGGTGATGGCTCCTACGATTGTGGTTGCGCGAGGCAGAGAAAAGCCGCCGAAGCGTTCCAGAAATGTGGGCACCCAATTCGAGATGCCGCCCATGGCAAAGGTGAGAGCGGCCAGGCCGAAGGTGGCGGTGAGATAGGCCGGGTTGGTGAAGAGTCCGCGGAAGGTGGTGCGGTTGAGGGTGGTGCGGATGTGGTCGGAGGAGCCGCGCACGGGCTCGCGGCCGAACCATCCGTAGAGCGCCGCGATTACGAGACCGGGAATTGCGCAGACGAAGAAGGGCGCGCGCCAACCCCAGAGGGTGCCAAGTTGCCCTCCTGCCAGATAGCCAAGAGCCGCGCCAACGGGAATCGCCAGATAAAAGATGGAGAGGATGCGATTGCGGTCGCGTTCGCGGTAGAAGTCGGCCAGCACCGCGGGGGCGAAGATGCCGAAGGTGGCCTCGCCGACGCCGACCAGGGCATGGCGAATGTAGAGGGTCGTGTAGTCGTGAACCCAGGCGGTGCCGAGCGTGGCCACGCTCCAGAGCACTGCTCCGGCGATGATGAGCGGCTTGCGCGGAAATCGGTCGCCGAGCCAGCCGGTGAGCGGCGCTACAAGCATGTAGACCGCAAATAGTGCCGTAGTGAGGGCTCCCATCTGCTGATCGGTGGAGTGGAATTCACGCTGGACGAGCGAGAGTTCGCCGGGGAGGATGTAACGGTCGATGTAATTGAGCAGGTTGAGGGCGATGAGCAGCAGCAGCGTCCCCCGGGCGGGGGTGATGCGGGGGCGGAACGCGCTGGAGGTGGCTGCCAAAGGAGTCGGTTTCGCGCTTCCTCACGAATAGCACACTTGAGTGGGAATTGCCCACGGCTTGCTTTTGGGTTTCGCGGTATCCGACATCCTGGGATCGTGGTTTCCCACCCATTCCGCAAAAAGACACGGAATGGATGGGGCACGGAGGGTTTATGGGGCGACTGAATCTTTTGGCCGGGGCCAGCGAGCTTCCACGGTGGTGCCGATGCCGCCACGGGGACGGAACTCTCCTTTGACCACCGCCCAGACCGGATCACAGGCCTTGACCACGTCTTCCAGGACCTGGTTGACGATGTTTTCCTGGAAGATTCCGAGATTGCGGTAACTGAAAAGGTACTCCTTGAGCGATTTCAGTTCGAGGCAGCGAAGGCGCGGCATGTAACGGATGGTGAGGAGGCCGAAGTCGGGCAGGCCGGTCTTGGGACAGACGGAGGTCAGTTCCGGATCGTCGATCAGGATCTCATAGCCGGGAAACTGGTTTGGCCAGGTTTCGATGGCGGGAAAGGGGAAATCGAGGCCGGCTTTTGCGTGATCGTCAGTATAGCGCGGGGTTTGGTTTGGTTCTACGGGCATAGTCCGATTGTACGAGGATCGGCAGTGGCTGGCCAGATTCGCGCGGGCTTGGCTTTCCGCGTCCCAAAGCCATGGGTCTGAGTCCTATATACTGACTCAGGTTGCCTGAATGACTCAAGAAAGAAAGCGATTGGACCGGCGCTGGCTTTGGCTGGGCGCACTCCTGCTGACGATTGCGGTGTTTTTCTCGGTGCGTTCACTGACCCGGGATCGCCTGCCGGTGCGTGTGGCCGCGGCGGCTCATGTGTCACTGGTGAGCACGATCAGCACCAATGGCAGGGTTGAGCCGGAGTTGAATTACGAGGTCCACAGCCCGATTGCGACCACGGTCAAGGCGGTCTATGTGCAGCCGGGCGACGAGGTGGCGGCGGGCAAGCTGCTGATGGTGCTGGACGACGTGCAGGCGCGAGCCCGCGAAGCTACCGCAGCGAGCGGTGTGAAGGCCGCGCAGGCAGCCATGGAGGCCGCGACCCACAACGGAAGCCAGCAGGAGCGGCAGATGACGGCAGCCGATGGCGCACGCGCGCGCCTCGAACGCGATGAGGCCCGCCGGAGTCTGGATGCGCTGACCAAGCTAAACTCGGCGGGCGCGGCTTCAATCAGCGAGGTAGCCGCGGCGCGCCAGAGGCTGGACGAGGCGGAAGCAAGCCTCCATGCGTTGGATCAGACGTCGACGAGCCGCTATTCGCCGGCCGAGGTTGAGCGCGCGCGGGCGGCGCTGGCCGACGCGGAGGCGAATTTCACGGCAGCGCGGCAAGTGGTGGCGCAGACGTCGATTCATGCTCCGGCGGCAGGGACGGTCTATAGCCTCGATGCGGGGCGAACCGATTTTGTTGAAGAGGGCAAGCTGCTGCTTCAAGTGGCCGACCTGCACCACGAGCGCATACGTGCTTATTTTGACGAGCCAGAGCTCGGGCGGCTGGCGGCGGGCCAGAAGATTCAGATCAAGTGGGACGCCAAACCGGGCCGCATCTGGAACGGACACATCGAACGGACGCCCGTCACGGTGATCAACCTGGGCACGCGCAGCGTGGGCGAGGTTCTGGTCAAGATCGACGATTCGGATGGCGGACTGCTTCCGGACACCAATGTGACGGTGACGGTGACTACCTCGAGCGATCCCAACGTACTGAGCGTGCCGCGCGAGGCGCTTCGCTCGGAGAACGGCAAAACCTACGTCTACAAGGTCGTGAAAGACGAATTGCAGAGGACCCCGGTCACCATCGGAACCCCGAATCTGACCTTGGCGCCGATTCTCTCCGGACTAGAGGAGGGGGATTCTGTGGCTACAGGGACATCCAGCGGACAGCCTTTGCAGGAGGGCGTTCCCATCAAGGTTGTGCGGTGAAGGCACTTGCGGGACTCATGCTGGCGGGGCTAGGCCTGGCGGCAGCCGCGGGAGTTTCTGCGCTCGCGCAAGGCCCAGGGAACACGCAGCTTGCGCAGGCCAACGCGGCATTGCAGGCCGGAGAGGCGGACAAGGCGCTGGCGCTGCTGAACCCGCCGGCTCAAGGTAGCCGAAGTGCCGACGCCTACAACCTGAGATGCCGTGTGGAGCTTACGCTGGAGCAATGGGATCGAGCCGCGAACGACTGCGAGCAAGCCGTCAAGCTGGACGGGCAAAACTCAGACAATCATATGTGGCTGGCTCGTGCTCTGGGTGAAAAGGCTAGCCGGGCGTCGTTTATGAGTGCGTATTCGCTGGGCAAACGGGTCCGGGCGGAGTTTGAAGAGGCGGCACGGCTGAATCCCGGCAATGGAGCGGCACTGGCCGACCTGGGGCAGTTTTATTATGAAGCGCCTGGAGTGGTGGGCGGGGGCATGGCCAAGGCAGAGGGAGTGGCCGCGCAATTGGACAAGATCGACACCGTCCGCGCCATCGAACTGCGGGGCCAGATCGCCGAGGAGCGCAAGGACTACGGTACAGCCGAGCGTGAGTTCAAGCTGGCGATCGCGAAGTCGCCGCATCCGGCCTTTCAATGGATGGCGCTGGCCGGCTTCTACCATCGCCGTGAGCGCTGGACGGAGATGGAGTCGGCGGTGAGCAGCGGCCAGAGCGCCGCGGAGCGGGACAAGCGCGCCTCGGTCGCGCTCTTCAATGGGGCGAATGTGCTGCGCCACGCCAATCGAGGCACGCCACGCGCAGTAAAGATGCTCGAGGAGTATCTGGCAAGCTCGGGAAAGACCGAGGAGGCGCCGGCATTCGAGGCGCATACGTGGCTGGCCCGGTTGAAGGAGCAGCTTGGAGACGCAGCTGCCGCCAGCCGGGAGCGCGCGGCTGCGTTGGCACTGGCGCATGAGTACAAGCCGGCGCTAGATCTGAAACATTGATTTGAAGCATTGAGGGGTCGAGAGCGCGTGAGGAACGGCAACAATCCGCTGAAGGTCTGGGCAGCGATGCTGGTGGCAGCAGCGCTGGCGGCAGCGCCGGCGCTGGCCCAGGTCTCGCTGGCCACCGTGGTGGATCTGGCGCAGCACAACTCGAGCGCGGTCAAGCTGGCCGAGGCGGATTTGCAGAAGGCACAGGCTGCCCTGGCTCAGACGGAGGACGCATATATCCCGAATTTCGTGATCGGCTCCATGGTCGGTTACTCTCATGGCTTCCCTACCGGCCAGCCGTCCGTTGGAAACGCAACCATGCAATCGCTGGTGTTCAGCTATTCTCAGCGACAGTACCTTAAAGCCGCCCGCGCCGGGTTTGATGCTGCCAACCTGCGGCTCAAGGACGCGCGCGAAGAAGCTGCTCTCGATGCCTCCAGCACGTATATCGAGCTCGACACGGTCAATCGTGAACTCGAGGCGGCCCAGCAACAGGAGTCCTTTGCCGCGGATCTTGTGAAGATCGAGCAGCAGCGTGTCGATGCGGGCGTTGACTCCGCGCTCGAAGTGCTCGAAGCCCGTCTCACCGCCGCACAGCTCAAGCTGAAGCGACTTCACCTTGAAACCCGCGCCGGCACGCTTGCCAAGCGGATTGCCGTTCTGACCGCCATGCCCACCGGCTCGATCCTGCCGGACCGCTCCAGTATCCCCGAGATTCCAGCCGTCACCGCGAACGAAGCACCCCGCAGGCTCCTCGGGATTGACGCCGCAGGTTCACTTGCACGCTCCAAGCAGCTGCAGGCGAAGGGAGACGACCTTGCCTGGCGCAGGCCCCAGATCGGATTCGGGGCCGTGTACAACTACGACTCCAACGAGCTGAACAGCTACAGTACCTACTACCAGAACTTCACTCCGAACAACGTCAGCTTCGGCCTCCAGGTCACGTTTCCATTTTTTGACTTTGCGATTCGTGCAAAAGCCAAGGAAACCGCGGCTGAAGCCCTGCGAGCCACGGTGGAAGCCGAGCAGGCTCAGCGCCAGAACGATGTGCAGATTGCCGAATTGACGGGCAGCCTGCGCGAGTTGGATACTCTGGCGGAGGTTGCGAGTCTAAAACAGCAGATCGCCGATGAGCAGCTCAAGGCCGTGTTGACTCAACTGGAGTTAGGCAACGGCGCGGGCACTGGCCCTGGCGCTCAGCCGCAATTGAGTCCCAAGGCTGAACAGCTGGCGCGCATCGACGAACGACAGAAGTTTGAGGACGCGCTGGACGCTGGTTTCGATCTGGCCAAAGCGCGGCTGAGCCTGCTGCGCGCCTTGGGCCACATGGAAGACTGGCTGGGCGAATTGCACCAAAAGTAAGCCTGGTGCTGCACGGAAAGTAAGCTCCGAATCGCGCGGAAAGTCAGCCGCGAGCGCAAGACGGCGGCGGAAGGCCTGCCGAATCATTTGAAAAACGACGAAATGTTAGAATAAAGGGGATGCCTATGCCTCTGAAAACGCTGTTTCTGAATCCGCCCTCTTTTGAGGGTTTTGACGGTGGCGCAGGTTCGCGCTGGCCGGCCACGCGCGAGATCGAATCCTACTGGTACCCTGTCTGGCTGACTTACCCGGCTGGATTGCTCGAGGGTTCCCGGCTGCTTGACGCGCCCCCGCATCATGTCTCCGCCGAAGAGACCATCAAGATCTGCAAGGAGTACGAGTTCCTGGTGCTATTCACCTCGACGGTGGGCTGGATAAGCGATCAACACCTGGCCGAAGCCATCAAGGCCGCCAATCCATCGATGCACATCGCATTTGTCGGGCCACCGGTAACCACTGACCCGGACCGCGCCCTGAACGAGTGCGCCGCGTTGGACTTCATCTGCCGCCGCGAGTTCGATTATTCCGTGGTGGAGTTTGCGCAGGGCAAGCCGCTGAACGAGATTCTCGGCATCAGCTACCGGCTCGACGGCAAGATCGTTCACAACCCCGACCGGCCCCAGGTCGAGGATCTGGACGCGATGCCGTGGGCCACCAAGATCTACAAGCGGGACATGGACGTAACGCGCTATACAGTGCCCTTCCTGCTGCATCCCTTCATCGCGCTCTACTCGACGCGCGGCTGCCCGGCGCAGTGCACCTTCTGCCTGTGGCCGCAGACGCTGAGCGGGCACGCATGGCGCAAGCGGTCTACCGACGACGTCGCCGCCGAGCTGGCCTGGGCCAAGCAGAACTTTCCCAACGTGAAGGAGTTCTTCTTCGACGACGACACCTTCAACATTCAGAAGCCGCGGACCGTTGAGCTGTGTGCAAAGCTGAAGCCGCTGGGCATCACATGGAGCTGCACGTCGCGTGTGACGACGGACCGCGAAACGCTGAAGGCGATGAAAGAGGCCGGCTGCCGGCTCCTGATCGTGGGCTTTGAGTCGGGCGACCCTCAGATTTTGAAGAACATCAAGAAGGGCGCCACCGTGGAGCGTGCGCGCGCCTTTGCCAAGGATTGCCACGACCTGGGCCTGACCGTTCACGGCGATTTCATCCTCGGCCTGCCCGGCGAGACCAAGGAGTCGATCCGCAACACCATCAACTTTGCCAAGACTCTCGATTGCGAGACGATCCAGGTTTCGATCGCGCACGCCTATCCGGGGACGGAGTTCTACGACTACGCCAAGTCCAACGGCTTCATCGTCAACACCGCGGCGATGATGGATGAGGGCGGCCACCAGATGGCGCACATCGAGTATCCCGGCCTGCCCACCGACTATGTGCTCGAAATGGTGCATCGCTTCTACGACGAATATTACTTCCGGCCCAAGGCCGCTTTCCGCGTGGTCTGGAAGGCGTTTGTGAATCGCGACCTGCCCCGGCTTTACGTCGAGGCCAAGGCCTTCATGAAGCTGCGCGCGCAACGCAACAAGATGGTGAAGACAGCGCGCAGTCATGCCGCCGACCCGCCCGCTCCGGCAAGCGCCGGCGCGTAGCAGCGGATTCTGTTTATCCCAGCGGGGGCGGCGCCTTAGGGTCCGCCCTCGACTTCGTGAAGCCTGATCCAGGAAAGATCGAAGCACTAATGGCTCATCACAGACTTTCTCTTCGGCAGTACATGATCCTGGGTCTTGTTTCGGTGTGCACTCCACTGGGAGATAGCTGCCTGCGGCGCGGCATGGCCCGTATACCGCCTATCTCGCTGACCCATCCAGCCTCGCTCATCACTGCGGTCTTCACTCCCTGGATCGTCCTTGGCATCGCGTTGCTGATTGGCTATTTCGCAAGCTATCTAACCGCGCTTTCCTGGGCCGATCTGACCTTTGTAATGCCGGCGGCAGGCTTGGGCAATGTGATCCTCGCGCTGCTCTCGCGCTTTTGGCTGCATGAGGCAATTTCATTGGAACGCTGGGCCGGCATTGTGCTCGTCACCATCGGCGTCGGTTTTGTGGCGCAGGGGCCATCGTTGACTGAAAGGCCAACGGCTGAAGCGCCGGTTCCTGCCGAAGTTCAACAACCCCTCCTGGAGGAGCAGGCGCAATGACGATTCCCTTCTCCGCTTCGCAGCCCGGTTTCTGGGCCGCAACTGCGATGATTGCCGCCATTGTGCTCACCTCCACGGCCGGCGAGGTGCTGACCGCCGCCGCGATGAAGTCGATTGGCGACCTGGACGAGATTCGCGCACGCTCGGGGCTGATGGGCGCCATCCGCGCTGTTCTCACTTCCCCGCTCTTCTTTACTGGGATTGTCTTTCTTGCGCTGGCCTTCTTTTCTCTGCTCTTGGCGCTGAATCACATGGCCCTGAGTCTGGTTGCTCCAGCCTCGGCCTCGCTTACGCTGGTCACCAATGCCATTGCCGCCAAGCTCTTCCTCAAAGAGAATGTCGACCGGCGTCGCTGGGCTTCGGCTGTACTGGTGTGTGTTGGAGTGTATTTTTTGGCGCACTGAAGAGCAGCTTCCAGCCTCTAGCTGTCAGCTTTCAGCTCTTTGCAAGCAGTGCAGGGATCCTTGCCACGATCAACCGAGCTAGAAACTAACGGCTATTCCCGGCGCTCAGTAGGCGCATGAACCCTTGTGGCTTCAGGTCCGGCTCCAGGCAGTGCAGCGGATTCTCTGCGCCCAGGCCAAGCTCTTGCGCAGCCAGGTGGCCAGAACGCGCGGCGCTCTCCATTGTCGACGGCCAGCCGGTCGCGGTCCAGTCGCCTGCCAGGAAGCAGTTGGGCCAGGGCGAGAGAGCTGTGGGACGCGCGGCGTCGATGCCGGGAGGTACGCCGAAGGTGGCGTTGACTTCCTTCACCAGGGCTACCTTTTCCAGCTTTGCTTCTTTCACGGACGGGAAAAACTCCGCAAGCTCGGTGAGCGCCTGCTGGATCGCGGCCTCGCGCGAGAGGGCCGCAAAGGCGCGCGTGGCGCTGACAACTAACTCGATGGTTTGGCCGCCACGCCCGGTGTACAGACGCGACTTGTTGTACATCCAGTGAATCTCGCGGTCCAGAAGCACTGCGTGTTCGAGGTCAGTCACTTCGCGGTCAAACCAGAGATGAACGCTGCAGAGGGGCCAATGCTCGTGGCGCTCGATCTGGCGAGCCAGCTTCTCTGCGCCCTCTTCGGCGGGCAGGTGGGGTAATAACTTCTGCGTGGCCTCAAAGGGCAGAGCCAGGATCATGTAATCCGAGATCAACTCACCCGTGCGCGTGCAGATCAGCCACTTTTTGCTCGTCTCATCCCAGGCTGCGCCTTCGACGTGTGTGTTCAGAAGAACAGAGCCGCCGCGCTCGCTGAGGAATGGAGTTACACCAGCATATAACTCACTCAGCGGAACAGTGCTCATTCCCATTCTGCCTGCCTCGGCGGAATTCAAAAACAATTCGCGAATCACTTTGGCGGCGTAAGGAACGGAAATTGAATCCAGCTCCGCGTTCAAGGCGCTGGCGATCACGAGACGCCAGAAACGATTGATCGCGCCTTCGGTTTGTTTGTGGCGGCGGAGCCAGTCTGCCAAAGACTCGCGCGTGTCTTCCATCGCGGCTGGCTGCATCATCGCGCGCATCGCACGGCCCAGGGATAGCTTGTCGGCGAACGTGAAGGCTCGTGCGTTGAGGAAGCTCGGCGCGCTGTGCAGCGGGGCCGGCAGGCTTAGTGGACCTAACTTGAAGGGTCCGAGGCGCGAGCGGCGGCCGCCGGGCTCAATCATGGTCATCTCGCTGGTCCAGTAGATGCGATTCGCGACTCCGATGCGGCGATAGAAGCCGATGAGATTGGTGCAGCAGCCGAAGAGGACGTGCTGGCAGTTATCGATGACTTCACCGACGCCGGGATGCAGATAGGAGCTTGCGCGGCCGCCTAGATAACTGCGGCGTTCGACGAGCTGCACCCGAAAACCAGCCTCAGCCAGGGCGCAGGCCGCGCTCATGCCGGCTACGCCGGCGCCGATGACGGCGACGGTCTTTTCCGAGCTTTGTCGAAATGTCTCTTGCCCGGAATGCATCCCATTCCTTCAGGGGCTAAAGCCCAGATTCATTTTGGCGCATCTATGGCACGACTGAAGTCGTGCCCTGATACAAGGCGGTTTCTTGAAACATCCCTAAGCAAGCAGGCGCGCCCATCCCATGCGCGCGAGACCCAAGGCAAGAATGCTGAGCTTTTGCGGCATGGGGACGGCGGCGCGGGTGGAAAACACGTCATAGTCCGTGCGATGCATGCGTTTGAGCAGGCCGTGATAGATGGAGACCAGCACCCAGAGCGCCGGGCGACTCTCGCGGTCGATCAGCGGCAGCAGTTCTCGTGCGGATTGATAGAAGTCTTCGGCGCGCTGGGCAATGGCGGCCAACAACGTGCGCTCGTTGGCGGTGGGCGGTGTGCCGGGTGTGCGATGAAGAAGAGAGTCAAGTGAGACGTTGTGAGCAGCAAGGTCTTCGAGAGGCAGATAGACACGATTGCGTTCGGCATCTTCGGCAACGTCGCGGAGAATGTTGGTGAGTTGGAATGCAATGCCGGTCTCTTCGGCGAGCTTCTCGGCGCGGGGGTCGGTGTAGCCGAAGATGCGAATGCAGACCAGGCCGACGACGGAAGCGACTAGATAGCAGTAGCGGTAGAGGTCGGCGAAGGTGGCGTAGGTGTCGGGCGATTCATTTCCGGTTATGTTGTGCCCCGCTGCGTCCTTGTTTCCCACCCTTTCCGCAAGAGGCGCGGAAAGGATGGGGCACCCGGCGCCAGAAATACAAGAAGCAGGTCCTTCGACTCGCTTCGCTCGCTCAGGATGACAGTCTGAAATGGGCCAATCGAGGTCCATCGTCACGCCGGCGATCAGTTCATCGAGCAGATTGAGCGGGATGGAGAAACGCTCGATTGCATCGCGCACGGCGAAAAAAACGAGATCAGAAGAGTCGCCGCCGTGGCAGACGCCGCGCCAGTCTGCCTGCCAGGCGTCGAGACGGCGGCGGCGCTCCTCGCGCGGCAGGCTCTCGTCATCGGCCAGGTCGTCGGCCTGGCGCATGAAGGCGTAGATGGCACAGATGGCGTTTCGTCGCGGCTCGGGCAGCGCGACGAATGCGTAGTAGAAGTTCTTGGCCTCGCGGCGGGCAATGGCGCGGCAGAGGGCGTATGCTTCATTCAGTTTGGGATCGTGCGTCAATCGGTCAGCCCTCAACTCCCGTGGCCAAGGCGCAAAAAGGGCAGGAGCTTGCCGCTGACGGCGCGTAGAAGCAGACCAAGTTTTGTGGCTTTCGAGATGGAGGGCCGCTTGCTGAGCACGTCATAGCCCCGGTTCTCGATGGCTCGCAGAATCTCCAGGCCGCCCCGGCTGAAGAGGTCCAGCTCCACCGCCAGATGGCGGTTCACCCTCCCGATCAGCGGAAGCCCCTCTTCAAAGAGATTGTGCGCATATTCGACCTCGCAACGCATCAGGGCGCGAAAGCCCGGAGTGACGACGCCATCGGCAAGATACTCCTCGGTGACTCCGAAGGACTCCATATCCTTTTGGGGGATATAGATGCGTCCTTTGGCGAGGTCGCGACTCACATCCTGCCAGAAGTTAGCCAACTGGAGCGCGGTGCAGGTTGCGTCGGAGAGGCGGACATTCTCTTCGCCGTGCTCGCCGCAGACATAAAGGACCAATTGGCCGACGGGGTTGGCCGAATAGCGGCAGTAGGCCAGCACGTCTTCCATGGTCTTGAAACGGGTCTTGGTCTGGTCCTGGCGGAAGGCGACCAGCAGATCGGCAAAGGGTTCTTTGGGGATCGAGCACTCGCGGATGGTCTGGGCCAGCGCGACGAAGACCGGGTGGCGCGTGCGCCCCTCGTAGCAGGCATCGAGTTCATTGCCCCATAGGTCAAGCAGCGCAAGAGCCTGCTCCGGGTCGAGCACCTCATCGCCCAAGTCGTCGGAGACACGGCAGTAGGCATAGATCGCGTGAAAGTGCGGGCGCAGAGCCTTGGGCAGGAACCAGGTGGCGACGTGGAAGTTCTCGTAATGGGACTCGGCCAAATGCCGGCACCAGCTTCGAGCCTCTTCGAGCGTGGGCGCGGTCGCGGGGATGCGATAGCTCTCAGGCAGCGCGGACCAGCCGCGCTGAAGGAGCAGTTCGAGACGCTCTGCGTCCCGCTCTGGCGACGGGGTCGCTGCGGTGATCTTTTCGCCGTTGAGGTATCTTTCTGGCAACCCAAGCCTTCCCTCAGGGGCTAAAGCCCCGCCGATATTATTGCATTTATGTACGGGCTAAAGCCCGTACCCTTCACTAAAGCCTGTACCCTTCACTGAAACCCGTACCCATTTACCACAATTGAAACGATCTGAGCTGCTCAGGGCACAATGGCGGTCTTGATCTCGCTTGAGCGCTTCATCAGCTTCTCAAAGACGCGGTTGAGTTCGTAGAGGTGGGCGTGGCCGGTGATGAAGGCGCCGGCCTGGAAGCGGCCGCCGGCGATCAGGTCGAGGGCCTTGCGGCAGATGGCCGGAGTGTGGTGGAAGGTGGCGCGAAGGGTGATGTCGGAGTAGTGGATGCGGTTGGTGTCGAGGGTGACATGCGTGCCGACGGCGCATCCCCCGAAGAAGTTCACCGTGCCGCCCTTTCGCACCATTTCGACGGCCTCTTCCCAGGCCTCGGGGACGCCAACGGCTTCGATGGCAATGTCCACTCCGCGGCTCTTCGAGGTAAGCGCGCGAACCTCGCGGATGGCCGTGCGAATATTGGTGGTCTGCACCACGTGAGCCGCGCCCAGCTGACGAGCAGCCTCGACCTGGCCGTCGTGTTTGACAACGGCGATGACCTCGCAACCGGCCAGGGCTGCTACGTGAAGGATCATCAGCCCCAGAGGGCCGCCGCCGATGATGGCAACGATGTCGCCGGGATGGGGGCGCGAGTCCTCAAAGCCGTGAACTGCGCAGGCCAGAGGCTCAGTTAAAGCCGCATGCTCCAGCGGGACATGGTCGGGAATGCGGAGGGTATTCTGGGCTACGATGCGAGCCGGGATGCGAATGAATTCGGCATAGGCGCCGTTGTTGAAGAGCAGATCGTCGCAGAGGTTCTCCTGGCCGCGCGCGCAGAAGTAGCACTGGCCACACGGCGCGGAGTTAAGAGCCACCACGCGGTCGCCGGAGAGAAAGCCCTCGACACCCTCACCGGCCTGGACTACGGTTCCGGCCAGCTCATGACCAAAGAGGGCGGGAGGCACAATCATGCGCGCATGATAGCCGCGGCGGAAGACCTTGAGGTCCGTTCCGCAGGTGAGCGCAGCGCCGACGGTTAGAACCAATTCACCCGGCCCGGCCTCGGGAACCGGGACCTGCTCAATGCGCACATCCTCGCGTCCATGCAGAACTGCCGCATTCATGGTTCCGCGGCCAACCTGCAGCACATCGTCCACGGTCTTGCGGCCGACCTGCAGAACGTCCTCAACCGTGTTCCGGCCAACATGGAGCACTTCTCCAACCGTGTTGCGGCCGACCTTCAGAACGTCTTCAACCGTGTTTCGGCCAACCTGCAGAACGTCCTCAACCGTCGTACGGCCTCGTTGAATGGCGTCCTTTACGCTCTTTGGCATCGATCCCTCATCGAGCTGCTACGAAGCTGCTAAGTCTTCCAGCTGTAGCTTTATGCGGCCCAATCCATGGAAAGGAGCCGGCAACAAGTTGCCATTTGGTGACTGGCCTGAACTTCCGAGCTGGACCTCATCGGTTCACGCCTGCGCCAGGCACAGGCTCAATCATAATCTTCATGGAGTCGGCTTTGGGGGTTGAAGCGACATCAATCGCTTCGACTGCATTTTCGAGCGGAAAACGGTGGGAGATCAGTTGCGTCAAATCGAACCCATCGCGATAGCCGCCGAAGACCAGGCCGGTAACTTCATCCAGTACCTCGAAGGAGGAGGAATAGGAGCCGAGCAGGGTCTTCTCGTCCATGCAGACCTGGCCGGGATCGAAGGTGGCTTCGCCGTACTGGGTTTGGGCAAAGAGCATCACATTGCCGCCGGGACGGACCGCGGCCATGCAGGTTTTGATCAGCGCATTGCCGCCCACGGCAAGGATTACTGCGTCCGCACCACGACCTTCGGTCTCGGCAAAGACCCGTTCGACGACGTTCTCTGTGCCGGCGTGGATCGGGTTGTGGAGGCCGAATTTTTGGGCGATGGCGTGGCGCTCGGGATAGAGATCGGAGGTGAGGACGCGGGCTCCGGTGCGGCTGGCGAGCGCGGCGTGCATCAGGCCGATGGGACCCTGGCCGATGACCAGCACCGTATCGTCGGCGGCCAGGTTGAGCATCTTTACGCCCTTCAGAACGGTGTTGACCGGCTCCAGGAATGCTGCCTGTTCGAAGGGAACGCCGTCGGGAATGGGCACAACGCCGCGACTGGAGGCGATCCAGTCCATCACGCGGATATATTCCGCAAAGCCGCCGCCTGAGGGTTCAAAACCGGCTGTCGAGCCGACTCTTTTGTAGAGCTTGCATTGGGCCGGGGTCTGTTTGCGGCAGTAGTAGCACTCGCCGCAGGGGACGTGATGGTGGACGACGACCCGGTCTCCGAGCCGGAATCTGGTCATGCCCTCGCCGAGCCGAACGACGGTTCCGGCCATCTCGTGGCCGAAGATGCGCGGAGCGGAGTGCGAGCCGGTGTGGATTTTCTTCAGATCGGTCCCGCAGACGCCGCAGGTGGCGACTTTCACCAGCAACTCGCCCGGACCGATCTCGGGAACGGGGACGGTCTCGACGCGCATGTCGTTGATGCCGCGATAGACGACGGCGCGCATGGTGGCGGGGATTGCATTTTCGACTTGGGACTCAGCGTTTGTGGTTTGGGTAGCCATTCTGTTTCCTGATTTGACCGTTTTTATCCAAAAGATCGAGCAGGGAGTCTGCGATGCTTCGCGCGGCCTTTCTACTATTTTCGCCCATCCGGATGAGGGCGGGCCAGTGCTTGGGTCTCAAGATCGCGAATAGGACGAAGCGGAGGGTCCGGAACTGGCCATTAGGCGAGATAAAGCGATTGAAATCAGGCAGTTGTTCGGTATAGCCGTCGCTGATCCCTTTGATGCAATAAAAAGGGATGCCGCGCATCTGGGCGAGGCGGGCTATTGCCGAGGCCTCCATGTCGACCAGGGAGGCCGAGTAGGTTTCGGCGAGACGGAGCTTTTCGTGGGCGTCGGCGACCTTTGGGTTTGTGACGAGGCAGCAGTCGTGAATGGGGACGGCGGTGACGTGGCGCTCGCCGGTATGGGCGTCGATGACGGCTGAGACGTCACAAGCCTGGCCGGGAGCGAGTTCTCCGCGGAGTGCTCCGGCCCAGCCGGAGGAGATGAGCTGGTCGATTGGGCCGGTCTTTTCGACTTCGGCGAAGGCGCGTGTGGCTGCCTGGATGCCGGCTCCGGCACAGGCGGCTATCCATTCGCCATCGTCGAAGCTCCAACGCCAGAGATCGACGCCGTTTTGGCGTTGGTGTTGCCAGCCGCGGGTTAGCGGCTTCAGTTCGGCGGACATGGCGGCAATGATGGCGGTACGGGTCATGAGTGCAATTGATCAGCTTTCTCGCCGTCTTCCCTTTGATTCTGACCTGGCATTAGCATGAGCGGCAATTGCACGGCAATTAGAATTGTCAGCGTAGTGAAGAATCCCCTAACGCTCATTCGCGAGATTTCCGACATAAACACGCTCCACGGGATTACCAGCAGAAGAGCTAGCCATCGATTCCACCGAAGGTCGGCAAGCCGTCCAACTGATGCGATTCCCCATAAAGGTACCCAAACGATGGCCAAGACCAAAACGAAAACATAGTACGCATGTGGTTCCGATCCTCTGTAGCCTGCCATCGCCGTAACTGGATATAAAGAAAAGAATACTGCTTCTGCAAATCGCCCTCGACCCACCGGGCGCGTTACTTTGCGAAGAAAGTTGTTCACTGCGGCTCCTTTCACTCACTCATGGCGCGTAGCCGTTGGCGCGAAACCAGTCAATTGCTGCTTTCATTGCGGGGTTAACAGGGAGGAGGCGGAAGCCTAGCTCCTGCTGGGCGTGGGCGCTCGAGGCATACATCTTCTTGCGGCCCATGCGGACCTCTTCCAGCGTCGCGCGGGGTTCGCGGCCACGGATGCGGCCGGTGATCCACTCCTCAAAGAAGGCATAGGTCGCGGCCACTGCGAATGGGATCTTCATGGTGGGCGAGGGCAGGCCGGTGATCTCGGCCATCTTGTCGAGGATCTGCTTGAGGGTGAGGTTTTCGCCGCCAAGGATGTAGCGGTGGCCGCGCTTGCCTTTGGTCAGCGCGGAGACGTGGGCGCGGGCGACCTCGGCTACGTCGACGAGATTGAGGCCAGTGTCCATGTAGGCGGGGAATTTGCCGTTCAAAAAATCTACAAAGATGCGGCCGGTGGGCGTGGGCTTCGCGTCGTTGGGGCCGATGGGGGTGGTGGGGTTGAGGATGATGACCTGCTGGCCGTCCTCAGCGGCGGCGATGGCCTGCTGCTCGGCCATGAATTTTGACCGCTTGTAGTGGCCGACCATGTCTTTAATGGAAACTGGCGTGTCTTCGTTAATGACCATACCGTCGCGACGGAAGTGCATGGTGGCGACGCTGGAGGTGTAGACGACGCGCTTGACGCCCGCCTCGCGGGCCAGTCTCAACAGGTCGCGGGTCCCATCGACGTTGGCGCTGTACATTGCTTCGGGATCGCGAATCCAGAGGCGGTAGTCGGCGGCGACGTGAACGACGGAATCGCAGCCCGCGATGGCTGGACGGAGGGATTCCGGATCGGCAAGATCGCCCAGGTGAGTATCGCCGACGATGCCTTCAATGTTGGCGAGGTTGCTGGTCTTGCGGATGAGGAGACGGAGTTGAGCGCCTTCGGCGGCGAGGGCGCGGGCCACGTGGTGGCCGACAAATCCGGTGGCGCCTGTGACAAAGATACGCATGGAGAAGTGAATTGAATCTCCACCATTGTAGGCGGTTCTTGAAGGATTTTGTCGACTGTCAAACCAATCATTTCGATCCCGCGCCGATAAAGGCAACCAATTCTGCGCTAAAGGTGAAAAGGCTACTCAACGTGCGCGAGAGGTTCGACAGGCGGCTCAGCGATGATGTCGATTGGCGCAATCGTCTCCGGAACAGTTATGATGTTCGTGCGCGGGGAAGACAATCGAGCCAACGTTGTGGACGAGACCGAACGGATCTATGAGTCAGGGTCACATCAGAAAGTCCGCACAGCCCGAACCAGTTATCTGGTGGAAAGTTGCTTTAGCCTGCGTTGGTCTCGCATTCGTGTCCGTGGCCCTATTTTTGGTTATCATATGGTTTCGTTCATTTCCTCCGGCCTACGAAAGAGCCACCGGGAAAGTTCTTGAGATCAGGGAAGTCGTCGACAAGACTGTCGACAGCCTCTACGGCGGCAAGATCATCTACGGCGTTGAAGCGCACGTTCAATATGTGGCGGATGGACAGCTGGTGGACCGCTGGATGCGAGCCTCGGACGATCTGCCGCGCGAAGCCATAATTTTAAAGTTGGCCACGCATCCAACCCAATGCACCGTCTATTGGCTACCGAATCATCCTGAAAATGCTAAATGCTCACTGAAATGAGGGACTGAGCATCTTCGGGATTGCGTCCGCCAATACTCTGCACCCAGTCTGCGGCGATCTAAGGCTTACTCCAGCTTCTCCGGCACCAGGGCGATGTTCTTTTCTCCGGCGGCTTTCTTTTCGTTGTAGGCCTTGATCCAGTCTTCCCAATGCTTGCCGGCGGCGCGGTCTTTTCCGCTGAATTCGAGGCGGGCGATCTCTGCGTAGCTCACCTTGCGCTTGTCGGGCGCGGCGGGGGTAAAGTACTGCACCCAGGATTCAGCCAGCGTGGGGCCGTTATAGCGGTTGAGGATATAGGCTTCAATGCGTTCGCCGGACTTGAGAGTGAGAGTCACGTCGCCGCGATAGTCGAAGGCCTTCTCGAGAGCCTGGCGCAGTTCTTCCTCGCCGGCCACGGCGGGAACCCAGCCTTCCAATTTCTCGTGCTCCGTGCCGGGAGCCAGTTCCAATGCCTCAACCTGTGCGAGCGTGTACTTCAGGACTTCAGCGGTCATGCTCTATTTTCCTCTCATTGGCCGGTGGGGTTCGTGGTTTCCCACCCATTCGCCAGGGTTACAAGAAGCAGGTCCTTCGACTCCGCTACGCTCCGCTCAGGATGACATAATGGATGGGGCACGGAGCTTTTTGCGTCGCACCGGCTATGCGTGGGTCTCCTCAAGAGCTGGTGCGGGCTCTGCGATCTGCACCAGCGTTGCGGGGCCGTGGGGCGCGGGCTCGTTGAGAAGCCGCAGCGCGGTGTCGTCCTTATACAGGCTGAAGTTGCCGCGCACCATGGCCCAGAATCCTTTCAGAGACCCGAAGCCTTCGATCACCGCCGTCGGCTCGTAGCCGCAACTGACCATGCAGTTGGCGCACTTTGGGTTGCCCGAGGCGACTCCGTACTCCGCCCACTTGGTCGTTTCCATCAGTTCCTTGAAGCTGTCGGCATAGCCGTCCTGAAGCAGGTAGCAGGGCCGCTGCCAGCCGAAGATGTTGTAGGCGGGCGATCCCCAGGGCGTGCACTCGTATTTGCGGTCTCCCATCAGGAATTCGAGAAACAACGGCGACATATTGAACTTCCAGGTGGGCTTGCGATTGGAGAGGATGGCGCGGAAGAGGCGGCGCACGCGGGCGCGGCCCATGAAGCGATTCTGATCCGGCGCCTTGTCGTAGCTGTAGCCGGGCGAGAGGACGATGCCCTCGACGCCCATGTCCATGACTTCATCGAAGAAGCCGCGAACACCATTCGGATCTGTCCCGTCGAAGAAAGTGGCGTTGGTCGTGACGCGGAAGCCGCGGCTGACGGCCTCCTTGATGCCTTCAACAGCGATGTCGTAGCCGCCTTCGCGGCAGACGGAGAAGTCGTGATGCTCTCGCTGTCCGTCGAGGTGAACCGAGAAGGTGAGGTACTTGGAGGGCTTGAACTCGGGCAGACGGCGTTTGAGTTCGAGGGCGTTGGTGCAGAGGTAGACGTATTTCTTGCGCGCGACGAGGCCGTTGACGATCTCGACGATCTGCGGATGCAGCAGCGGTTCGCCGCCGGGCAGCGAGACCATGGGCGCGCCGCACTCCTCGACTGCTGCGAAGCACTCCTCGGGGGTGAGCTGCTTTTTCAGAATATGTGGCGGATACTGAACCTTGCCGCAGCCTGCGCAGGCCAGGTTGCAGCGGAAGAGCGGCTCAAGCATCAGCACCAGCGGATAGCGCTTGTTGCCGGCGAGTTTCTTCTTCAGCACATAAGTGGCAACCGTAGCCATCTGGGAGATCGGAATAGCCATCTTTTGTTTTCCCTCAGGGGCTAAAGCCCCGCCTTCTGTTGGTCCCTTTTTGGCACGACTAAAGTCGTGTCCTGACACGTTTCAGACGCCCAAATCGAGTTTCTCAGCCTGGAGGTTCGTGCCCTTTCAAAGCCATCGAACTAGCGGCGTCACGCAGCGCGTTCCATGGCCCGGCGATAGCTGGTGAGAGCCATCAGCGGGAAGTATTGGCGGTACATGTTGTAGGCCAGATAGAAGACTCTGGGGAATCCTGTGCCGGTGATGATGCTCTGCTGCACGGCCCCTTGGCCTAATGACTCGTCCCAACTGCCGTCCGCCTGTTGGCGGGTGAGCAGCCAGCGAACGCCTTTCGCCAGAGAGTCGGAGCGATCGTCGCCGGCGGCGAGCAGCCCCAACAGCGCCCAGGCCGTCTGCGACGGAGTGCTTAGACCCACGCCGCGGGTATTCGGGTCGTCGTAGCTCCCGCAGGTCTCGCCCCAGCCGCCGTCGGGATTCTGCACCATGCGAATCCACTCGGCCCCCTGCTGAACCTGCGGCTCGAGATGATCGACGCCGATGGCGTCGAGTCCGCGCAGCACAAGAAAGGTGCCGTAGATGTAGTTGACGCCCCAACGGCCAAACCAGCTTCCGTCGGGCTCCTGCTCACTGAAGATGAACTTGATAGCCCTTTGCACGCGCTTGTCGTCGCGTGTGTAGCCGTAAGTCGCCAGCATCTCCAGCATTCTTCCCGTAATATCCACGGTGGGCGGATCGAGCATGGCGTTGTGATCTGCGAAGGGGATGTACTGGAAGATCATCTTGGTGTTGTCTTTGTCGAAGCTGCCCCAGCCGCCGTTCTTGCACTGCATGGCAAACTCCCACGCGATGGCGCGCTCGGCCACCTGATGCTGGTAGCGCTCGCGGGGATTCTCCACTTTGTTGAGGGCCAGCAGCACCTGTGCCGTGTCGTCGGTGTCTGGATAGAACTCGTTGTTGAACTCGAAGTACCAGCCGCCCGGCTCAATGTTAGGCACCTTGACGGCCCAGTCGCCTTTGTGGCGAACTTCTTTCGAGAGCATCCAGTCCGCGGCTTTTACCATTCGCGGATCGGTGGGAGGCACGCCGGCCTCGCCCAATGCGCAGACGGCCTGCGCGGTGTCCCACACCGGCGAGACGCAAGGCTGCATGCGAAAGGTCGGCTCGGGCATTGTTTCGTTGGCCGGCTCTTCGATACCGAGCTTTTCAAACTCGTCGCGGGCGCGGATGACCTGGGGATCGTCTTCGGAGTAACCGAGGCAGCGCAAGGCGATGATGGCATTCAGCATGGCCGGATAGATCGCGCCCAGACCGTCGGTCATCTCCAGGCGCTCGAGCATCCACTTTTCCGCGCGCTTGAGAGCCAGGGTGCGGAGGGGGCGAATGTGAACCGCCTCGGCCCAGTGCATCAGCCGGTCAAGAACGATAAAGAAGTTGCGCCAGGAGAGGATTGAACTGCGATCCCTGCGCAGACGAAGAATCGAGTTGGCGCGGCCGCCTACGAACAACTCATCGATTCCCTGCTCCGGCGGTATCTTCTTGAAGGGCTTCCTAGCAAACATGATCGCCAGCGGCACTAGAATCGATCGCGACCAGGAGGAGATCTCGTAGATATTGAAGTAGAACCACTTGGGAAAGAGCACAATCTCCGGCGGAATGGCAGGCACCGCGTCGTAGTCGTATTCGCCTAACGCACAGAGATACATCTTGGTGAAGGTGTTGCACTCGACGACGCCGCCGTGGGCGAGAACCCACTTGCGGCACTTGGCCAACCGCGGATCGTCGGCGCTGACGCCCATCAGCTTGGCCGAGGAGTAGCACTTGACGGAGAGCGAAACATTGCCTGGGCCGCCGGGATAGATGCTCCAACTGCCGTCTTCGTTCTGGTAGCGCATCATCTCAGTGAGCGCACGCTGGAGCCTGCCCGCATCGCCCGTTTCCAAGAGCGTGTGCAAGAAGATATAGTCGGCCTCGAGCATCGCGTCGGCTTCGAGTTCCCCGCACCAATAACCATCAGGGTGCTGCAGGGAGAGCAGGAAGTCCCGAGAGCGGACGATGGCCGACTGAACATCTGCCAGGTCCGCGTCCAGTCTCCCGAATCGGGGCCGCCCAAAACCCGGCGCCACGGATTGCGTCTTCCTTTGCTGAATACTCATGCGATTTGAAATGCCTCAGTTCAGCTTCTAGCTCTTAGCTATTAGCCATTCGCTTCAGGTTCCCAGCCTCTGCTGCATTGCTGATCCTTGCCGCAAAAACTGAACCTCTCAAACAAACAGCTAAAAGCTAATAGCTGAAAGCTCGTCTTCACCTCATAGCCACAGCCTCTGCGCCTCCGGCTCCGCCGATAGCCTGGATGATCTCCGGGGGCAGGCCGAAGCGCACGTTTTCCGGCATCACCTCAACCTCTTCGACGCTGTCGAAGCCGTTTAGTCGCAGGTAATTGACCACGTCCTCGACCAGCACCTCGGGAGCCGAAGCTCCGGCCGTCACCGCAACCGTGGTGACGCCCTTGAGCCAGGCGGGGTCGATGGCCTGGGAGTTGTCGATCAAATATCCTATTGTCCCCAGGTTGCGCGAGACCTCGACCAGCCGGTTGGAGTTCGAGCTATTGGTTGAGCCCACCACCAGCACCAGGCCGGCATTGTGCGCCACGTTGCGAACCGCGACCTGGCGATTTTCAGTGGCGTAGCAGATGTCCTGGGAGTGGGGGCCGACGATGTTTGGAAACTTCAACTTGAGAGCGTGGATGATGTCGCGCGCCTCGTCGAGCGAGAGCGTGGTCTGGGTCAGATAGGCCACACGGTCGGGATCTGGCACCTTGAGCGCCGCGACCTCTGCAACATTGGACACGACCTGGGTTGCCTCCGGCGCTTCGCCGAGCGTGCCCTCAATCTCGTCATGGTCGCGGTGGCCGATGAGCACCAGCGAATAGCCCTGCTTGGCGAACTTGACGGCCTCGATGTGGACCTTGGTAACCAGCGGGCAGGTGGCGTCGATAACCCTGAGATTGCGCTCCTCGCTGATCTTCCTGACCGCGGGCGAGACGCCGTGGGCCGAGTAAATGACGCGCTGGCCGTTGGGCACGTCGTCGATCTCATGGACGAAGATCGCGCCCTTGTCTGCCAACTCATTGACGACGTATCGGTTATGAACGATCTCCCGGCGCACATAAATGGGAGCGCCGAAGGTTTCCAGTGCGATCTTGACAACGTCGATCGCGCGCACCACTCCGGCGCAAAAACCGCGCGGCTTGAGCAACAACACCCTCTTCTGACCGGGGGAAGTCTCGGAGCGGAACTCGTTCGAGATGGTATCGAGCGGAGTTGTAGTCACCGTTCCAGTATACCAATGATGAAGCTGGCGCCCAACCATTCTGAGAACTTGGTGGGGTTTGAGGGTACATACCTTGATCCCAGGCCCCAGGTGCGGCATCTGGCGCATCCTGATAGTTTGTGTTTGAAACGTATGCGATCCGAGCCACCCGATGCCTGAATCTTCTTGCGCGGGGATTGAATTCTGATGTAACCTGCACGCAACCTGCCTGATTCACTGCCCTCTATCTGAGGGCAGTCGGCAGCGTTCGGTTCTTCCCCGTTCGTTCGAAAATCGAAAACTCAATTTACCGACAAATTGGAGGGCGTATGAAAGTCTTTTCAATGTTGCTTCGAGTTGTGCTGCTCGCCGGGGCTGTGCTGATTGCGGACTCCGCCAACGGCCAAGATCAATCGATCCGGCCTCTTCAAGTGAACCCAGGGCTGGGCTCTGTGCAAATCATTCCGGGAAGCCTCTCTTACAAGGCATTTGGGCTGGCCGGCTCCAGAACTCGGGCCCCCGAACTGAGGCCGGTCAGATCCATCGCAGCGGCTCAAAGCTTCGCGGTTTCCGAGGCGAGTATCTCGGTGATATCAAGCCCCGGCTTCTACGCTGGAGATGTAACTAATCCCGGAGATGGACCCGCGATCGTAACAGCCGAGTTTCATCCGGTCTACGTCAACCGCGAGCCTTCTCACTGGGGAAATGTGAGCAGATTCCTGACCGATCTGGGAGCGAGCGAATTCATTCATGTACTGGATCAATACACCGGGTCCACCACGAATAACCGCTATACGCTTGGCGGCTCGTTTTCTGCTCACTATCCCATCCCAGAGGATACTCACACGCTGTTAACAGATGACATCCTGAATCTGGTTCACGCCGCGGCTGAGCTCGGAGGAAATGGCTATGGCCATCTCTATCACGTCTTCCTTCCCAAGGGAGTGGACATGTGCATTCCGGCAACCACAACGAGCCCGCTCGAATGTTACTCCCCGGATGTTCCTGCAAACTGGTACTTCTGCGCGTTTCACTCCTCTGTGACTTTCAGTGATTCGGTGGGTCACGTGCTCTTCAGCGTCGAGCCCTACCAGGATGTGAGCGGCTGCTCGGTTCCTCCACACGGATCGGCAAACAACCAGTTGACCGATTCGACAAACAACGTGCTCTCGCATGAGACGTCGGAAGCGATCTCGGATCCGGACGGGGATGCCTGGTGGGTTCAGAATTTCACCTTCGCCAACGGAAACGAGATCGGCGACGAATGCACGCGCTTTGAGGTGCTCACGAGCGGCGCGACGTATTGGGACTACGGCAGCGTAGAACTCAACGGCCACTTGTACACCTTCCAGCCGGAATACTCGAACGCGGTGCATGGGTGTACCTATAGTCCGGATTGAGGCGGCGGTTTCCGCGTGCGGCGCATGGGCCGGGACACTTCGGATCCCTAAAACGGACCTGGGTATCCCGGCTTGTTGTTGCTTTAGAACGGCGTTAGCCTTGATCCAGCGAGAGAGGCCTTTCTTCGATGAGCGAAATCATCTTTGAAGTGCGTGAGGACGAGGCCGACGGCGTCTACACAACTACCGCCCTTGGGTATGGCATCCACACCAGGGGATACTGTGGGGAGTTGAGCGCGATGGTCAGGGACGCCGTGGCCTGCTACTTCAACGACGCGGCGGAGACCCCCCAAGATCATCCGTCTCCACTTCGTGCGTGAAGAGATGCTCGCCGCGGGAGCCTGCCCGAGCCGTTCCCTTCCAGATTTGATGCTTGGGGACCGGGCCAGCTTCCTATGAGATTGACTTTCTGCTGACAGGATGGTATTACTTTTCTTAGAAAGTAAAGGAGACGCATGGAATCCGCGCTGAGCATCAAGGGGCAGGCGACCATTCCGAAGCTGATTCGGGACCACCTGCATCTGAAACCGGGAGACCGGGTCAAGTTCTTCGTGCATCCGGACGGCAGCGTGGTGATTCTGCCGAAGCTGCCCACGTCGGCTTTGCGGGGCATCGTCTCATCGCGGCTCGGGCGAGCGGCCACTCTGGATGAGATGCAGGAAGCCGTTGCGGCCGGCGCGTCCAAAGGATCCAAGCGCGGCAAGCAGCGGTGAGGGGACTATGAAGGGGCTCGATACCAATATTCTCATCCGCTACCTCACGCAGGACGACCCGATCCAATCGCCAAAAGCAACCGAGATCATCGAACGGCGTTTCACACCGGAGCGCCCCGGCTTTATCAGCCCCTTCTTTATCAGTCTGGTAACCATGGCTGAAGTCGTGTGGGTTCTTGGCAGCGTGTATGCATTGGCGGACCCGGAGATCGCCGATACAGTAGAGCGCATGCTTCAGGCCGATACGCTGGTTGTTCAGAATGAACAGCAGGTGTACACGGCGATGATTTCGCTCCGTCAGGGATGGGGCACGTTTGCCGATGCGCTCATTGCAGCCTTGGGAACCTGGGCCGGCTGCGAAAGCACTCTGACCTTCGACAAGAAAGCGCTGCGGCTTGCGGGATTTGAGCTTTTGGATTGACCACCTGCGGTAGGGCAGCCGCGGCACCTGCGGTGCGGCCAGCCAGCTTCGCGCAAGGGGCTTGTGGAATTCCACCCTTGCCCAGCCACCCCACGGACGAAGACCTGTCCGCGGGGAGCCCGGCCACGCGAAGGATGGGGCACCCGGCACCCGGCGAATGTTCAAGCTAAAAGTACCGACTTTCCCAAGTGTCTGTTTTTCCTCAGCTGGCCCGGATTTCAACCGGCCTTATGGCCTCTGTTTTTTACGCATGGCGGCTAGAATCGAGGTTAGCCATGGCTGAATTTACGCATTTGCATTTGCATACGGAGTACTCGCTGCTGGATGGGGCATGCGACGTTACCAAGCTGGTTGACCGGGTGGCGGCGCTGGGACAGACCTCCGTCGCGATGACCGACCACGGGAATATCTATGGGGCGGTGCACTTTTTCGCGGCAGCCAAAGCCAAGGGGATCAAGCCGATCCTGGGCTGCGAACTCTACATCTGCAAACACGAAGATCACCGCGCGCCCGGCGACGGGGACGAGAACAATCACCTGCTGGTGCTGGCCCAGGACGAAGAAGGCTACCGGAACCTGATCCGGATCACCTCGGAGGCCTCGCTGCACGGCTTCTATCGCAAGCCTCGTGTCAGCAAGCGCTATCTGGCCGAGAACTCCAAAGGCCTGATCGGGTTTTCCGGGTGTCTGTCGGGCGAGCTGTGCGAGGAGCTGACGGCGGGCAACTACGAGAAGGCGCGCAGTGTTGCGCAACAATATGAAGATATTTTCGGCAAGGGTAACTTCTATCTCGAAATCCAAGACCAGGGCCTTGAGCAGGAGAAGAAGATACACGAAGCGCTCTTTCGGCTGGAGAAAGAACTTAATATCCCCATGGTCGCGACCAACGATTCGCATTACCTCTGCGGAGATGACTCGCAGGCGCACGACGTGATGCTCTGCGTGCAAACGGGCGCGAAGATTCACGACAAGGAACGGTTTCGGTTCGATTCGGACCAGTTCTTTGTGAAGAGCGCCGACGAGATGGGGCAGATCTTCCCGGATGCTCCGGCGGCGCTGCAGCGGACGATGGAGATTGCCGAGCGGTGTCAGCTCAAGCTGCATCCGGTGGACAATCCCTTTCCGGAGTTTGCGGTTCCCGAGGGGCACACGATCGACAGTTACTTCGAGTTAGTTTGCCGGGAGGGTCTCAAGAAGCGGTTGGAGACCGCGGTAAGGCAACTGGAGATCCGCGGAATACGGCGCTCGACGCCTGAGCAATATCAGGCGCGGCTCGAATACGAGATCGGCATTATCAAGCAGATGAAGTACTCGGGTTACTTCCTGATTGTGTGGGACTTCATCAAGTATGCGCGGGACAACGGAATTCCAGTGGGGCCGGGCAGAGGTTCGGCGACCGGTTCGCTGGTAGCGTATGCGATGGAGATTACGAATATCGATCCCATGCAGTGCGTTCTTCTCTTCGAACGGTTTCTTAACCCGGAACGTGTCACGATGCCGGATATCGACGTCGATTTCTGCCAGAACCGGCGGGGCGAAGTGATCGATTATGTAACTCGGAAGTACGGGCGCGAGCAGGTGGCGCAGATTATCACCTTCAATACCATGGCTGCAAAAGCTGCAATCAAGGATTGCGGGCGGGCGATGGATATGCCGTACGGGGACGTGGACCGGATTGCGAAGCTGATTCCGCCAACGGTAGGCATGACGATCGACGCGGCGCTGGAAGGCGTCGACGAGCTGGCGAAGGCGTACAAGACCGACGGGCAGATTCGCGAGCTGATCGACACGGCGAAGAAGCTCGAGGGGTTGGTGCGCGGGTCGGGAGTTCATGCATCGGCGGTGGTGATTGCGCCGCGGCCGCTGACTGAGTTAGTGCCGGTAGCAAAGACGAAGAACGACGAAATTGTAACTGCCTACGATATGAAGGCCGTCGAGAAGATGGGCCTGCTGAAGATGGACTTCCTGGGCCTGGCGACGCTGACAGTGATCGATGACTGCCTGAAGCTGATCGCGCAGAGCCGCGGGGAGAAGGTGGACATCGAGGCGATTCCGCAGGACGACGAGGAGACCTTCAAGAAGGTCTTTCACTCGGCGCTAACCTCGGGAATCTTCCAGTTTGAGTCGAGCGGAATGCGGGATATTCTGCGGCGGTACAAGCCGGATTCGGTGGAAGAGCTGACGGCCTTGAATGCGCTGTACAGGCCGGGGCCGATGGATATGATCGACGATTTCATCGAGCGCAAATGGGGACGGCGCAAGGTGGAGTACATGCTGCCGGAGCTCGAAGAGATTCAAAAAGACTCGTTCGGCGTGATTGTCTATCAGGAACAGGTGATGCGGATCGCGAATGTGCTGGCGAGTTACTCGCTGGGCGAGGCGGACTTGCTGCGCCGGGCGATGGGAAAGAAGAACGCCGAGGCGATGGCGAAGCAGCGCGACCGCTTCATGACCGGAGCGGCGGCGCTGGGCCATCCGAAGGGCCCGGTGGGCGAGATCTTCGACCAGATGGAGAAGTTCTCAGGGTATGGATTCAATAAGTCACACTCGGCGGCGTATGCGCTGGTGGCGTATCAGACGGCTTACTTGAAGACTCATTACCCGATCGAGTTCATGGCGGCGCTGCTAACTTCCGAGACATCGAAGCCGGAAAATGTTGTGAAGTATATCAGCGAGTGCAAGGAGATGGGCATCAGCGTGGAACCGCCTGACGTGCAGGTTTCAGGGGCGCAGTTTACGCCGCATGTCACCGCAGATAGCCAGGCGATACGGTTTGGGCTGGCGGCGGTGAAGAACGTGGGCGGCAACGCGATCGAGTCAATCATGAAGGCGCGCGCGGAGGCGGGCGGGCGCTTTAAGAGCTTCTGGGAGTTTTGCGAGAAGGTAGATCTGCGGGTGATGAACAAGCGGGTGATCGAGTCGCTGATCAAGGCTGGGGCGCTGGACTCGCTGGGTTCGCGAGCGTCCCTGATGAAGGCCGTGGACAAGGCGATGGAGCGGGCGCAGCGGGCGCAGAAGGACGCGGAGCATGGACAGAGCGGTCTGTTTGGCCTCTTCGATGAGGGGCCGAAGGCAGGGCGGGCTGGCGGCGACGATCTGCCGCAAACGCCTGAGTGGGAAGAGAGCGAACGGCTGGCCAACGAGAAAGAGGTGTTGGGGTTCTTTGTATCGGGGCATCCGCTCGATAAGTACGCGGAGAAGCTGCGTAACTTGACGGGAGTTATCTCGACGGCCGAAGCGCTGGAGCGCAAGCCGCCGGAAAGGAGTTGGGGGACGCAATCGGACCCGGCGGACGAGATTCTTGTTGCGGGACTAATTCAGGGGCTGCAGGTGAAGAAGACCAAGAAGGACCAGAAGCTCTACGCAACTGGGGCTCTTGAAGACGCGACGGGGAAGATCGAGCTGGTCTGTTTTCCGCGGGATTACGAGAGACTCTCGGGCCAGTTGAAGATGGAGGCGCCGGTGCTGGTGCGCGGTGTACTACAGGGCGACGAGGACGCCGCTCCGAAGATTGCGATCAGTGGAATCCAGTCGCTGGAAGAGGTGCAGGTGAAACTGCCGACGGGAGTGCGTATTCGCATCAATCTTGATCGGGCGACGGAAGAGATCTTTGTCGCGCTCAAGAGCGAGGCGGATGCTGCGCCGGGGCCGGGAAAAGTGATGATGCACCTGCAAAGGAAGAACGAATACGAGGTGATCCTGGAGCCGGAGGGGATGAGCGTGGCGGCGGATAAGGGATGGGTGGAACGCGTGGAGCTGTTAGTGGGAAGAGGAGCAGTTCAGGCACTGGGATAATAGTAGTTATTCTTCCATCTGTTACGGTCCGAGACGACCGAGCTTGCGCCGGGATCCAGGCTGTAGCGGAGCTGGCAAGTGTTATAGCACTTTATTCAGGAGTAATCCGACGCCGAAGCGGGTGGCGACGGTTCCCGTCTGTTTGAATCCGCATTGGCGGTAGAACTCTTCTGCGTGCGGATTTCCGATGACATATAAGGCTATTGAACCTTTCCCCCGAGCGGCCTCGGTGCAGTATTCAACAAGCTGACGCCCGATGCCGCGCCTCCGCATCTTTGGCTCGACAAACAACCCGTCCAGTTCTGTCCCTCCATCCGCGCGAGGTTCAATGGCAGAGAATCCAGCAATTGTCCCGTTCCACTCCGCGACAAAGACCCGGCCGCCTGCAAGCTGCTCGATCGGCAATTCGATTGCGTCCGGATGGGCCAGCACAGCTTCGCGATCGCCTGCGTTGGTCAGAGAGGCGCGGAGTTGCAGGCCTTCCAGCATCTCTTTCTCGGAGACGATTGCGGAACGAATCAGAAGACTCTGCATGTTGAGCAAACCGATCTTATGGATGAATCCGAGGCCCCAGGTCTCATTGAAGTGAGACCCGGGCCTCCTGTGTTACGACGAAGCCTCACTGTGTTGCGAAGGAGTCGCCGTCGATGCCGCGGTTGCCGAGCTCGTCGCTGACCCATCCGGCGGGGCCGATGGGGTTGATGGTGGCCGTGGTTGTACCGATGGTTCGAGCCATGAAGCAGAAGCCCGCGAGGCCGGCTCGTTTGGGGTTGGCGTGGGCCTCCCATGCCATGCCATTCGCGGAGAGGGTATAGGCATAGTTGGGGTCGGTCTTGTTGGGATCGAACTTCAAGTGCTCCATGTGCGTACCGGCGGGATAGGCGCCAGAGAGGATCTGCGCATACGGACAGACATGCTGGAGGGTGAGCTGGCAGTCGTGTTCTATTTGCTCGATGGCGGAGAGAAACATGTAGGCGATCTGCTCTTCGCGCTTGAGTTGGATGGGGCCTTTGGCGTCTTCGATTTCGATCTTGGCCTTGGTGGCAAAGGGGCCGGTGGTGGGCAGTGCGGCGCCGGCTGCGGGAGCCGCTGCGCTTGGGGCGGCGGGTGCGGCAGTCACGCCGGCTGCGGCGTAGATGGCGGCGACCTCGGTGGCCTTGAGAGCGCGGCTCCAGAGTGCCGCATCCTGAATGCCGCCCTTGAAGAAGCGACCAGTGAAGACTGTACTCTCGCCAATCGAAAAGACATTCTTCTTGCCCGCTTCGCCGCCGCCTTTGTCTTGCGCGACGGGCTTTCCATCCCAGTAGATGATTCTTGTCTGGCTTTGCGTGTCGAGGGTGGCCACGATCATATGCCACTGATTGGGCAGGGTCGCGGCCGGAGGAGCAAAGGACAAATGTCCGCCCGCTGCCGTATAGAACCTGAGCTGGTTGTCGGATTCGAATTGCAGGTCGAGATCGTTGCCGTTCTCCGACTCGCCGGCAACATAGACGATGCGGCCTGTTTTGGAGGGCAGTTCGGCCAGGTTGACCCAGGCCATCATGCTGGCGGTCGCGCCGACTCCGCCTGCCTGGTTGGTCAGAATGTACCCGCTGCGTCCATCGAGGCTGGCGAAGTAGGTGAGGGCGCCGCCGAGAGGCGCTCCTGGCGAGTTGCTGGTTACTCCGCCCACGAATTTATACGTTGTGGCGCCTACCAGGCTTTTTCCGCCGGTCGAGTCGAGCCGGTAATAGGCAAGCGGATGCGTGGAGACAACCGCGGCAACAAAATTGGCATCTGTGGCATGAATTGCAAGACAATTCAAACTCGCAACCGCCGTAACAACGGCAATCGCCAAACGAATCCATCTACGATCGATGAACATTCGGGGCACGCCTTTCTTTCCAGCAATCGACGGTCCGGACGACCTCCGGGACGTTTCGATGCATGCTTGATCGGGAAATCCTCGCATGGGGCAAGGTTTGCACAGTCTATTGCATCCCGCAAAGGACATTCAATCTAAAATCTTGACTCAATAGGATTTCCTGGTTGGGAGGCTCTCGCGGATGGGAACAAAGGGGGTAGCCAGTCGCCCAGCTACCCCCATGTCAATACGGAATATGGTTAAGTTGATGAAATGGCTCGTTGCTGGCTTGATCCTATCAATAATGGGGATTGCCTTGATCGCGATCGTGCCGTTCCCACTCATCGTGGTCGCGGAATACGGCGATTGAGGAGATGCGGTCGTTCCAACTCTTGTCAGGGTTCTCAGGAAGCCTGAACCTGCTCAGGTCGTTCACGTCGCGATCGATCAGGAGGCTGATGCTGCCGAAGTTGCCGTCGTTGAAGACGCGCACGCGGGATCCGTTGAACACGCGTATCGAAGAAACTGTGTCGTTGAATCCAGGGGGGAGAGAGGGCCAGCGATCACCCTCTTTCATACAGAAGTAGTCCCCCGAAAATCTGAGTCCTTATAGAAACATGCTCCGTTCTTCGGCGGACCTTGGTAGGGTTGTTGCCCTTGGTAAGGCTGTTGCCCTTGATCATGATCGTGTCTCTCCCACTCATCATGTTCACGGAAGACGGCGATGGAAGAGATGCGGTCGTTCCAACTCTTGTCAGGGCGTTCAGGAAGCCTGAATCTACTCAGGTCGTCCACATCATGGTCGATCATCGCGCTGATGCCGCCGAAATTATCGTCACTAAAAACGCGCAGGCGGGCTCCGCCGAACACTCGAATCGAACTAATCCTGTCGTTGAATCCTGGTGGCAATGAGGGCCAGCGCTCACCATCCTTCATACAGAAGTAGTCCCCTCTGAAACCCCCATCCTTGTAAAAACACGCGCCGCTTTGCGGCGAATGTGGCCTGCCCCAATCCCACTGGGCAAGCGCCGGTAAGGAGGTGGTGCATAACAACAGAAGGGTGGTGAATGCAAATCGGAATCGCATGGCTGCTCCTTTTTGATTGGAATCCGTTCCTCAAGTCTAAATCAACCGGGATCTCCACCTTATCCTTCGGCCACTGGTCAATATATGCCGAGATTCTCGGCTTGCGGTCATTTCCTGCATCTCTGGTTTTGTAAGTGGGGCTCGAAATGGCGATGCCGGCGAGGCATTGCTTTTGCCTGGTAGACCCGTAGGTTGGAGTCCTCGATGCATGGGGCGGAAAAGCGCTCGGCGGCTCGATCGGCGAGAATTCTGTGTGGCAGCGGCGTTGTCCCAGTTGGCAATGACGAATTGGGCCCCGAGATTGGCGACTTTTGAGCAAGCGGCCTTTCAGGCTCTTGGACGCCCGATTCTGCGCGCTCCCACGATTGACGCCTGCGCGAAATCTTATGATTTTACTGGCGTGTTGAAGCTTGCACGTTTCCAAGCGCAACCAGAATTGGAGGCCCATTCGATCGATGCGAAGGGAACTACGCCGAGTGACGAAGAAGCAGCGCGCGGCAGCGCTCGCCGAAGGTCGGAATCTCAGGGCACTCGAAGTAGACCTGGCGGTTGAGCGCCATCAGCATCTGTACTGCCTGTAGCTGCTCATTTCGAGATGAAAACTCGGAACCCTGGTGAACGAACTCGTCGGTGAGGTACTCGATGGCGTGCGCGAGGAGCTCGAGCGCACGTCCTGCCTGGGGGGTGATGCGGCGGCGGCGATTGGGGAGCACGCGGGCGGCGAAGAGGGACGCAGCGGAGGCCGCGCGGGGAAATCCGGTGGTCGTGGTGGCTGCCATAGTTTTATCCTCACTCTCTCCTTCGGCATTTTCCGCAAAGTATTCATATGACGGAAGTACCGTATCCCAAGAACGAACAGCCAAGTCACGAAATGCCCATTTAGGCACTGTTATTGATCCGGATCAGACGCGCTCAACGCCCGCCCGAACTAAGAACCTATCCGCAAATTGAGACAGGAATGTAGCGCCGTGTCTCCAGACCTGCTGTACTGGCGGCATCCATGCCGCCAGACATCGCCCGTGGGTCTGGAGACCCACAGGACAGCCGACCTGGAGGTCGGCGCTACCAATTCACGGATAGGCTCTTAACCCACGGATTGAAGGGTGGAGGACGGAGCCTCAGAATTGCCATCCGCGGCGAATACCGCCGGGAGCCCATCGGCCGGGAGAGAGACTCCGGATGAGGCATTCCAAGCCAGAGTCTCCCAGATTGGCGAAATGAACTCCCAAATCGTCCACGCTTTACCTGCAGCCTTGACGGAACGGCGCTGGAAACCTAATCTCAAACCAGCATCCTGTCGCAACGGAGCCTTCGGAAGCTTCGCTGAGCCGGGTGGAACTCCCATGGGCATTTACCGGATTGGACAGTGATGATTCCCTACCACTGGCAATATCTCCCGCTGTTTTTGCAAATCCTTGCAGCGTTTTCGCTTGGCGCTGTGATGGTGACGGCCTCGTGGTTCGTCGGGCGGCATCGCAATACGCCGACGAAGCTGGCCGCCTACGAGTGCGGGATTGAGGCCGTGGGGGACGCGCGGCAGCGCTTCAGCGTGCGTTTCTATATGGTCGCGGTGCTTTTCATTCTCTTCGATGTGGAAGCTGTGTTTATGATGCCCTGGGCGGTGGTCTACCGCAAGCTTCCGGCGCTGACCGGGTGCAGCCGGCTCTTCGGCTTCTGGGAGATGGTGGTCTATCTGGGTTTTGTGGCCGTTGGGCTCTACTACATCGTGCGCAAGGGCATCCTGAACTGGAGCCAGGACAAGGCGGACCTATAGTGGCCGAAGCGCTGAAGAAGATTTTGGCAGGCAGGGCCGCGGTTCTGGAGGGCCTGCCGGAGAATCCGGCGGTCAAGGCCATCCTGGCCTGGAACGCCGATGCTCTGGTTGACGCAAAGTTTGACCGGGGCGAGCTGACCCTGACCATCGCTGCCGGGCAGATTCGCGCGGCGGCTGCTGCGGTGCAGGCAGCGGGGTACAACTTCTTCGAGGACGTCACCGCGGTCGACTGGTTCCCTTCCTCGCCGCGCTTCCAGTTGAGCTATCACATCGTGTCGCACACCTATAAAGAACGCATCCGGCTGCGGGTACTGGTGGATGCAGAGAATCCCTCGGTCGAGTCGATCACGGCGGTATGGGCGGCGGCCAATTTTTACGAGCGCGAGGTCTTCGACCTCTTCGGCATTCGCTTCGAGGGGCATCCCAATCTGCGACGGATCATGATGCCGGACGACTGGCAAGGGTACCCGCTGCGCAAAGATTATCCGGTGGAGGGGTACCGCTGATGACTGACGTGGTCGGCACTCCCATCCTCGAAGCCCCGGTTGCCAAAGGCGCTCACGACCAGCACATGGTGCTGAATATGGGGCCGCAGCACCCGTCGATGCACGGGGTTCTACGCCTGGTGGTGGAGATCGACGGCGAGATCGTGGTACGGCTCTACCCGGAGATTGGCTACCTGCACACCGGCATCGAGAAGACCTGCGAGGCCAAGTTCTATCAACAGGTCATTCCGCTGACCGATCGCATTGACTACCTCAGCCCCATGGCCAATAACCTCTGTTACTGCCTGGCCGTCGAAAAATTGCTTGCCCTGGAGATTCCTGAGAAGGCGCAGTGGCTCCGGGTGCTGCTGGCCGAACTGACCCGGCTGAATTCGCACCTGATCTGGCTGGGCACTCACGCCATGGACATTGGCGCGCTGACCGTCTTTCTTTACACCTTTCGCGAACGGGAAGAGATTCTGAGGATCTTCGAGGGGCTGTCCGGGCAGCGGATGATGACCAGCTACTTCCGTATCGGCGGGCTCTCGATGGAGCCGCCGCTGGACTTCTGTGACCGCGTACAGAAGTTCATCCGCGGTTTTCCCGAGAAGATCGACGAATACTCGAATCTGCTTACCGGCAATCCGATCTTCAGAAATCGTTTAAAGGGCGTGGGCTTTCTGTCGGCTTCAGACGCGGTTGCGCTGGGCGTTACGGGGCCCAATATGAGAGGCTCGGGCGTGGACTTCGATCTGCGCCGCGATATGCCCTACTCCGGCTATGAGAAGTTTCAATTCAAGGTGCCTGTAGCGACCGAAGGTGACTGCTGGGCGCGGTACGAAATCAGATTGATTGAAATGCGGGAGAGTGTCGGGATCATCCAGCAGGCGCTGGACGGCATGCCCGAAGGCCCGATCAAGGCCGACGCGCCGAAGATTGTGCTACCGGACCGGGAGAAGATGAAGACGCAGATGGAGGCGCTGATCCATCACTTCAAGATTGTGACGGAGGGGTTTGCCGTGCCGGCCGGCGAGGTCTATCAGGGAATTGAATCGCCGCGTGGGCAGATGGGCTACTATGTGGTCTCGGACGGCACGGCCAAGCCGTATCGGGTTCACATGCGCAATCCATCGTTCACCACCTTGCAGGCCCTGGAGACAATGTGCAAGGGACGGATGCTGGCGGACGTAGTGGCTGTGGTCGGGTCGATTGACATTGTGTTGGGAGAGATCGACCGGTAGAACTGGGGGGACTTATGACAGACTATGCGAAGCTTGCGGATATAGCGAAGTTGAAAGAAATTGTGGATCACTCGGCCGTCGAAAAGCATAAAGAACTGCGAGCGGATCCGTGTACCTTTCTCGAACGAGTGAAGAAGCATCTGATGGAGGAGATGAACAAGGCCAATGTGGAACTGCGCAAGAAGAGGGCGCCTACCTTTGACCGGATTCATTTGCCAAGCTTGGATGAGGAGGTTCTTCTAACTTATGGGACAAGCTCGCTGTGCAGAGTGGGACTTGGGATTATGAGTGGGGGATGCCGGATCACGGCAGTAATCAGCGGGCCGCCGAACGGATACGAAATCTCGCGGAGAGAATATCGTTGCAAGCAAGAGGGGGGGTGCCGGGAGGTGCTTGCGGTCGACGAATTACAATCGCGGACCATGGCGTTCAGTCCTGATGAAGTCGCTGCGGACATCATTTCTGGCGTCCTGGTTGGCAAATTCATTTGAGATTAACTTGGCTGGTGTGTGAATCTGGGAGTTGATGCAATGGGCGACGAAACCATGACTGTGTTTTCTCCCAAGCTGGCGGCGCGCCTTGACGCGCTGGTCGAGAAGTACCCGCTGCGGCGCTCGGCGTTGGTTCCCATGCTGCTCTATGCGCAGGATGAGATTGGCTACCTGTCGGACGCTGTCATTGCCGAAGTTGCGGCGCGGATCGGTATCACCGAGTTAGACGTTCGCAATGTGGCCAGCTACTATTCAATGCTGCGCTTCAAGCCGGCGGGTAAATACAACGTGCAGGTATGCACGAATATCAGTTGCATGTTGCGCGGCGGCTACGAGCTTTACGAGCGGTTTCAGGAAGAGTTAGGTATCGCAAACAAGGGAGTTACTGCCGACGGCGTGTTTTCGCTTGAAGAGGTCGAGTGCATCGGTGCCTGCTGCTGGGCGCCGGCCATCCAGGTGAACTATGAGTTCCATGAGGAGCTGAGCCCCAATCACGTGCCCCGCATTCTGGCCGGTTATCGCGGGCGTGCCGGGGTCCCCGGCGACGGGTCTTTGTCGCAGGGGCGGAGAGCTCAGTCGAACGGGAAGGCGCCCAATGCCTAGACTGGTCTCGCATCCCGATGAGGTGAAGATCGTCACCCAGCGCTTCGGCCAGGGCGCGGCCAAGATCGAGCGCTATCTCGAAATGGGCGGCTATGCGGCTGCGAAGAAGTGCCTGGCGCAAGGGCCGGAGTGGATCATCGACGAGATGAAGGCCAGCGGTTTGCGCGGGCGCGGCGGCGCGGGCTTTCCAACTGGGTTGAAGTGGTCGTTCGTTCCCAAGCAGTCTGCCAAGCCTAAATATGTTTTAGTCAACGGCGACGAGAGCGAGCCGGGAACCTGCAAGGACCATCTGATCTTTCTCCACGATCCTCACGCGGTGATCGAAGGCACAATGATCGCCGGGCTGGCTATTGGCGCCAAGGTGGGCTTCATCTATCTGCGCGGCGAGTATCGGTATCTGCTGGAGATTATGGAGAAGGCGGTTGCCGATGCGTATGCCAAGGGTTTTCTGGGCAAGAAGATCTTCGGGTCTGAGACCGAGTTTCAAATCATCACGCAGACCGGCGCGGGCGCTTATGAAGTTGGCGAGGAGTCGGCGCTGATGGAGTCGCTCGAAGGCAAGCGCGGCGTGCCTCGCATCAAGCCGCCCTTCCCTGCCGTCGTCGGCCTCTACGGCGGGCCAACAGTGATTAATAACGCCGAGACCATCGCGACCGTTCCGCATGTGATCGAGATGGGCGCGGCGGCTTACGCGGCAGTAGGCTCACCGCGCAACGGCGGGACGAGATTGTTTTCAATCAGCGGCCATGTCGAACGGCCCGGAGTCTACGAACTGCCGATGGGCTATAGCCTGAAGAAGATGATTTATGAAGTTGCCGGCGGAGTGCGCGGCGGGCGCGGATTGAAGGCTGTGGTTCCGGGCGGATCTTCGACGCCAGTCTTGCTGCCTGAAGAAATCGACATCGGCATGGACTTCGACCAGGTGGGCAAGGCTGGATCGATGCTCGGCTCAGGCGGCGTGGTGGTGATCGACGACCAGACATGTATCGTTGAGTTTGCGCTGCGGACGATCAGCTTTTATCAGCACGAAAGCTGCGGCTGGTGCATTCCCTGCCGCGAAGGGACGGATTGGCTGAAGAAGTCGCTGACTCGCTTTCATGCAGGATTCGGCGAAGCAAAGGACATCGATAACATGCAGTATCTGGCCGAGAATATGATAGGGCGGACGTTCTGTCCGCTAGGCGATGCGGCGGCAATGCCTACACTGGGATTCGTAAAGAAATTCCGCAAGGAGTTTGAGGAGCATTTGAACGGGAAGCCGTGCCCGTTCGCGAAGCATGTGGATTTGGCGGTGGTGTGAAGAGGCAGAGAGAGTTCTGAAGTTATGGGTCCAACGCTGAAAGAGCAGTTGATCGAGTTAATTGCTGAGAAGCAAATGATCGCGCCCAACTCGATCACCGGCGAAAGTACGTTCTACCAGATGGGGATCGATGGTGATGATGCAGTGGAGTTGATTGAAGAATTCTCCGAGAGGTTTGGCGTAGACATGAGCGGATTTGTCTGTTCTCGATACTTCGGCCCAGAAGCTGCTTGGAATCCACTCATTTTTCTTCTATTGGAAGCGCCCGTTGCGTGAATTGTCCGTTAACATGCTTTTGCGCGCGGCTGAGGCGCATCGTTGGGTTGAGGAATGATTCACACGATAACCGAACCGCAGATCCATCGACTAGGTCCTCCGCCGCGGCGGACGACCTTCGCTCAGGTGACAGCTGTTTGGGAGAACGGCGAGGATTGAAGAGAGACTAATGGCAGACGTAACCTTCATAGTCGATGGAAAGAAGCTGACGGCTCCCGCCGGGACGCTGCTGATCGACGCCTGCCGCAAGGCTGGCATCGAGATTCCTGCGTTCTGTTATTACCCCGGCCTCAGCTTGCAGGCGGCCTGCCGCATGTGCGTGGTGCGCCAGGAGAAGGTGCCCAAGCTTCAAACAGCCTGTACGACGACGGTCGCCGAGGGGCAGGTTTTCATCACCGAGTCGGAAGAAATCGCCCAGGCGCGCAAGGCGACTCTTGAATTATTGTTGGGCAACCATCCGCTCGACTGCCCCGTCTGCGATGCGGGCGGCGAGTGCGAATTGCAGGACATGACCTTCAAATACGGCGCGGGAGAGAGCCTCTACGCCGAGGCTAAACAACATAGAGAAGAGCAGCAGTGGTCGCCCGCCGTCTTCTTTGACCGCCCGCGCTGTATTCTCTGCTACCGCTGCATTCGCATCTGCGGCGAGGGCATGGACGTGTGGGCGCTGGGAGTGCAGGGCCGCGGCGTTCACTCGACGATTGCGCCCAACGGCCGGGATCATCTGGACTGCGAACAGTGCGGAATGTGCATCGACGTCTGCCCGGTCGGCGCGCTGACCAGCGGGAGCTATCGCTACAAGACCAGGCCATGGGAGATGAACCACGTGGCGACGGTCTGCACGCACTGCGGAGACGGCTGCAAGGTGACGCTCGGCGTGCGGCAGGTGAATGACGGCTCGGAGATCGTGCGCGCCGACAATCGCGACAAGAGCGGCATCAACGGAGACTTTCTCTGCGCCAAGGGACGTTTTGGATTTGATTTTGTCGATAGCCCGGAGCGGCTGACCAAGCCTCTGGTGCGCAACGCTGAAGGCAAGCTGGAACCGGCCACCTGGGAACGTGCACTGCGGCTTGCCGCGGGCATCTTCAAAGAGATGCGCGACACGCGCGGCGGCGCGGCGATCGGCGTCATCGGCTCGAACCAGAGCACCAACGAAGAGAATTATCTTCTACAGAAATTTGCGCGGACAGTTCTCAAGACCAACAATATCGATCACGAGCGAACAGCGTATTATGCCGCCTTTGCGCAGGCGCTGGCGGGACAAAAGGAGAAGACGGCCAGCCTGCGCGAGATGGCTACCGCGCCCGCGATCCTGATTATCGGCGGCGATCCTACGGTGGAACACCCTCTGCTGGCATGGAATCTGCGCACCAATGTGCGCCTGAATCGCGGCAAGCTCTACATCGCCAACGCGAAGGCCATCAAGCTGGAGCGGCAGGCCAAGGCGACACTGCGGCTGCCGGTGGATGGGTACTCGGCACTGACTGCTTATCTGAATGGGAGTGACGCGCTGCTGGGCAATACGGCATTCCGCGAGGCCGTGCTGGCCGAGGAATCGTTAGTGGTGATCTTTGGCGCGGATTTAAGCGGCGCTCATTTATCAGAGCTGATTGCGTGGGGACTCAAGCGCCCCAATGTGCGCTTTGCAACTCTCGGCGATTATGCGAACTCGCGCGGCGCGGCGGATATGGGGCTGCTGCCGGATTCGCTTCCGGGCTATCTGCCGGTCACGGCCCCAGGCGCGTTTGAGGCTGAATACCCCGGCCTGTCCACAACACCGGGCAAGTCGCTCCAGGAGATCTTCGATGCGGCGGCCAAGCGGGAGATCGGCGCATTGCTGGTGGTAGGCGCTGACCCGGTCGCAAAGCTCGATGTGGACCCGGCGACATTGAAGAATACCTTCGTCATTGTGCAGGACATCTTCCTTACCAAGACGGCTGCGCTGGCCGATGTGGTGCTGCCGTCTGCGAGCCTCTATGAGAAGACCGGCACAGTGACCAACACCTTTGGCGATGTGCAAATGGTAAAAAAGGCCGCGGACCGAGCCGGAGTGAAGCCGGACTTTGAGATCATTGTTCGACTGGCAGGGGCGATGGGTGTGGATGTGAAGACGCTGGTCCCCTTTGGCAAGGGTGGCGTCACGGCCGACCTCGGACAATCGCGCGGCGCACAGGCAGGCGAAGCGGACAGACACGCTGTGTGGCTGGCCGCGAACGAATTGGAGCCGAAGCTGAGCCCCCTCGATCCGCTTGCGGTGCTCGACGAGATTGCCCGGCTGGTTCCGGGCTACGACCTGGATCGCATGAATCTCTTCGGCGGGAACGATGTGCCGACCGAGCCAGGGTTTGTGCCGATTGCGGCGTTGGATGGCTCGGCTTCAAATGGCCGGGACGCAATCGCTGCCGCTCACGATGGATTGTTTTCCTCTGGAACGCTGAGCGAACACAGTCCGGCGCTCAAGGAACTTAAATCGCATCAAGCGCGATTTGGCGGGTTGAAGGTGTTGTGAAGATAAGAGGCTGAAGGCACGTGACGATTTTGCAGTTTTTTCTGTGGAGCTTGCTCAAGGTGGCCGTGGTGACGGTGGTGATGCTGCTGGCCGTCGCCTACACCGTGCTGCTCGAGCGCAAGCTGGTGGGCCGCATCCAGAACCGCTGGGGGCCGAGCCGCGTAGGGCCCTTCGGCCTGCTGCAGCCGCTGGTGGACGGGGCAAAATCCTTTCTCAAAGAGGACATCATCCCCACCGGCGTCTACCGGCCGCTCTATCTGATCGCTCCCATCATCGCGCTGGGCTGCGCGCTGATCTCGATTGCCGTTGTTCCCTTCGGCGAGCCGGTTTCGATTGCCGGCAGCCCGCACCTGTTTCAGATCTCCGACGTGAACATCGGTCTGCTGGTGGTTCTGGGCGTCACGTCGATCGGCGTTTATGGGATTGCGCTGGCGGGGTGGTCGTCGAACAACAAGTATTCTCTGCTGGGGGCACTGCGCTCTTCAGCGCAACTGGTCAGTTACGAACTGGCGCTGGGGCTTTCACTCGTGGGCGTCGTGCTGCGCGCCGGGACGCTCAATCTGCGCCTCATCGTAGAGCAGCAATCGACCCAGGGCATGCTGACCTGGAATCTCTTCGGCGGGGGGCAGTTTGTGGCATTTTTCATCTACTTGATGGCCGCATACGCCGAAACCAACCGCTCGCCCTTCGACCTGCCCGAGGCGGAGAGCGAACTGACAGGCGGCTATCACACCGAATACAGTTCGATGAAGTTCGCCATGTTCTTCATGGCCGAGTATGCAAACATGATTATGGTGGGCTGCGTGGCCACTCTGCTGTTTCTGGGCGGCTGGACCAGCCCCTTCGGCAACCTGATTCCACCGCCCGAGAACATTTTTGTCCATGCGCTCTTTCCTATCTTCTGGTTTGTGCTCAAGGTCTTCTCGTTTCTCTTTTTGTATGTCTGGGTGCGGGGAACTTTGCCGCGCTTTCGCTATGATCAGTTGATGAACTTCGGCTGGCGCTGGCTGATGCCGCTGGCTATGCTGAACATCGTGGCGACGAGCCTTTGGCTGGCTTATCAATGAGGGGATGTTTTTTGGGCCGATGTTTTGAAAGGGCACGACTTTAGTCGTGCCGCAAGTGTCGCAAAATGATGTTGGGCTTTAGCCCCTGAGGGAAACTCGGTAGAAAGCACGGGCTGATTCGCAGATCTCCTGCTTTACAATCGGGCTACCCTATAGGTGACAAAACGATGCACCTGATCCTGTTTATCGTGTTTGCCGGATTCTGCCTGGCTGGGGCGATCAATCTGCTCCTCCAGAGCCATCCCATCAACAGCGCCTTGTCGCTGATTGTGGTGATGACTTCGCTGGCTGTGCTTTACCTGATGCTGGGCGCGGAGTTTCTGGCCGTGGCACAGGTGATCGTCTACGCCGGGGCCATCATGGTGCTGTTTACCTTCGTGGTAATGCTGCTGAATGCCGGGCGCGAGGATCGCACACTGGGCAGCCGCGCGGCGCGCAGGGTTGGCTTTCCAGCGGTAGTGGCCATCCTGGCTGTGATTGCTACCGTGATTCTTCATGCGCAGGGGCTGGGCGTGGCGCGGTTGAGCGACGGCATTACTACGACTGAAGAGTTGAGCGCCGTGCTCTTTACCAAGCTGCTGCTGCCCTTCGAGGTGACCTCGGTGCTGATTCTCATCGCAATTCTGGGCGCGGTTGCGCTGGCCAGTCACGGCGACGGCAATGGGGAAAGGACGGGCGGCAAATGAGTTCGTTTCTTTCGCAGGAAGTCCCGCTTTCCTGGTATCTCTTATTAAGCGCGGCGCTGTTTTCGCTGGGGGTGGTGGGTTTCCTCATCAAGCGCAACCTCATTACCGTCTTCATGTCGATTGAGCTGATGCTCAATGGTGTGAATCTCTCGTTTGTGACCTTCGCCCACCAGTGGCACGCGGTGAAGGGGCAGATCTTCGTCTTCTTTGTAATGATGGTTGCCGCGGCGGAGGCTGCGGTGGGATTGGCCATTATCATTGCCGTCTTCCGCGCGCGTGCAACCCTGGCCGTCGACCGAATCGACCTGATGAAACTATGATCGAGAACCTTCATCTTTGGTACATTCCGCTGCTGCCATTCGCCGGATTCCTGATCAATGGAATCCTAGGGCGCCGGCTGCCAAAGTGGCTTGTGACTATCGTTGCGCTACTGGCACCGCTGGCGGCGTTCGTCTGGGTGCTCAATGCGGCACAATCGATCTATTTCCATTTTGTGTTTCCTTATGCGCCACGTGGTCCACTCGGCTATGGAACCTACGGCTACGTTCCCCTACCTCACGTCGAAACCTGCCCGCTTGCCTGGATCAACATCGCCGCGCTGCACATTGACTTTAGCTTCGTCCTCGATCAGCTTTCGCTAGTCATGCTGCTGATCGTCACCGGCGTCGGCTTTCTGATTCATGTCTACTCGGTCGGCTACATGGGCGACGAAGAGGGCTATGCGCGCTACTTCAGCTATCTGAATCTCTTTCTATTTTTCATGACGGTGCTGGTGCTGGCGGGCAATGCGCTGGTGATGTTTGTGGGCTGGGAGGGCGTAGGACTAGCGTCGTATCTGCTGATCGGCTTCTACTTTCAGAAGAAGTCGGCGGCGGACGCGGGCAAGAAGGCTTTTATCGTCAACCGCGTCGGCGACTTCGGTTTCCTGATCGCGATGTTTCTGCTTGTGGCTAACTTCGGCACACTGACCTTTACTGAGATTGCTGCGAAGTTAGGCATGGACCCCGGATGGAACGGCGGCGTAGTCACGGTCATCGCGCTCTGCCTGATGCTTGGCGCGGCGGGCAAGAGCGCTCAGTTGCCCCTCTACATCTGGCTGCCGGACGCGATGGAAGGCCCCACGCCGGTCTCCGCGTTGATTCACGCGGCGACGATGGTCACGGCGGGCGTCTACATGGTCGCGCGGGCACACGCAGTCTTTGACCACTCGCCCTTCGCGCTCAGCGTGGTTGCGATTGTGGGCGCTGCCACGGCCATCTTCGCGGCAACGATCGCTCTGGTTCAGAACGACATCAAGCGGGTGCTGGCCTACTCGACGATCTCGCAGCTCGGCTACATGTTTCTGGGTTGCGGCGTGGCGGCTTACTCGGCTGCGATCTTTCACCTGATGACACATGCCTTCTTCAAGGCGTTGCTGTTTTTGGCTGCGGGGTCGGTGATTCACGGGCTCGGCGGCGAACAGGATCTGCGCAAAATGGGCGGCCTGTGGAAGAAGCTGCCGGTTACATGTGCGGTGACTTTCGTTGGCGTGCTGGCCATCGCCGGAATCCCTCCCTTCGCAGGATTCTTCTCAAAGGACGCGATTCTCTATGCAGCCTTCTTGCAGGGACCGAACGGCAAGATCCTGTGGCTTGTCGGGGCGATCACAGCTTTACTGACTTCGTTCTACATGTTCCGGCTGTGGTACATGGCCTTTTGGGGCACATCGCGCAGCGAAGATGCTCATCCGCATGAGAGTCCGTGGTCGATGCGCGTGCCGCTCGTGATTCTGGCGCTGCTCTCGATCTGCGGCGGCTGGATCGGCCTCGACTTCTCAAACGGCTGGGGCAATGTTGAGAGCTGGATCAACATGGAGCGGTTCAGCGGTTTTCTCGCTCCGGTCTTTGGGGCGCGAGTCGCGGCGGGAGGCAGCGGGGAGATCGAGCTGTACCTTAGCCTTCTTGCGGTTGGACTGGCGGCGCTCGGATGGCTGGGGGCCTATCTGGTTTATGGCGCGGACAACGGACTTCCGGCGCGGCTGGCGGGCGCTTTCTCGGGCAGCTACAGGCTGTTGGCCAACAAGTATTTTGTTGACGAGTTCTATGGCGCGACAGTGGTCAAGCCGCTGCTTGGCTTCTCCAAATACATTCTAGGCTGGGTTGTGGATGTGGGCATCCTTGGCGGGCTGGCCTGGCTGCTCGGTGGCATTGCGATGTTTACGGGCGCGATTTTGCAACGCTGGCAATCGGGGAATCTGCGCTCCTATGCAGCGTGGCTGGCCGCGGGCGCGGCAGTCGTGCTCATCTTCATGCTGGTTCCGTGGACAACGGTCTGGCCGGCTTCTATGGGATTGATCTGGAAAGTGGCGGGGCATTGAGAGAATGACAGCGATAGACCAATCGATTCTCACCTTGATCCTGCTGCTTCCGCTGGCCGGGGCGGCGCTGGTGTTGCTCGTGCCCGACCGCTTGAGGCTGCCCAATTGGGTCGCCTTGCTGACGGCGCTGGCCACCTTTGGCCTTACGCTGCATCTCCCGGTGCATTTTGCTGCCGCTCAGGGCGGCTTCCAGTTTGAAGTGAATCGGATGTGGATCGAAGGTCCGAAGATCTTCTACCACGTAGGCATCGACGGGCTGAGCCTGTGGCTGGTTGTCCTCACAGGCCTGCTTGCTCCCGTGGGCGTGGTGGCCAGCTGGAATGCGATCCAGGAGCGGCGCAAGCTCTTCTTCGCGCTTTTCCTGGCGCAGCAGACGGCCATGTTCGGCGTCTTTATTTCGCTGGATTTGATTTTGTATTACGGCTTTTGGGAACTGTCTCTGGTGCCGATGGCAATTCTGATCGCCATGTACGGCCGCAAGGACGGACCTAAAGCCGCATTGAAGTTTTTCCTCTTCACCTTCATTCCATCCGCGCCGCTGCTGGTGGCAATTCTCTGGCTCTATGCACGGACGGGGAGCTTCGACTACACCACTCTGCAAGTTCTGATTGCGCACGGGAACTTCCCGGCGTACCAGATGTTCTGGGTTGCGCTCGCGTTTCTCTTCGCTTTCGCGGTCAAGGTTCCGGTCTTCCCGCTGCACGGCTGGGTTGCGGACACCTTCAGCGAAGCGCCCGTAGCCCTCGCCATGGTGGTGGCCGGCAAGCTGGGCCTTTACTCGATGCTGCGCTTCCACATCGGGCTCTTCCCTGCCGAGGCGCGGGATGTGGCTCCGGTCATGGTGGGGCTGGCAGTCATCGGTATTCTCTATGGGGCTTGTCTGGCTTTAGTGCAGCGCGATTTCTGGAGGCTGATGGCCTTTGCGGCGCTGAGCCATCTGAGCCTGATCACGCTGGGCATTTATGGCCTGACACTGACGGGCTGGGAGGGCGCTGTTTATCAGATTCTGAATCACGGCGTGGTGGATGGCGCGCTCTTCCTGTTGCTCGGCGTGCTCTATGACCGCTATCGCACCAGTGAGATCGGCGACTACGGAGGGCTGGCCGCGAAGCTGCCTCGCACGGCGACCTTCTTTGTCTTCGCTTCGCTGGCAATGATCGGGCTGCCGGCGCTCGGCGGCTTTGTGGGCGAGTTCCTGATTCTCCTGGGCACCTTTACCGAAGTCAGCAAAGGCTGGGCGATCACGGCCACGCTGGGCGCTATTCTGGGCGCGGCATATATGCTTTGGCTGGTGCAGCGGCTCTTCTTTGGACCGGAGAGCCGGCTGGCCTTATCGAAGCCGCCCGAGGATCTCCGCGCGGGTCAGATGGCCGTGCTGTGGCCGCTGGCAGCTCTCATGCTGGTGATGGGCGTTGCGCCAATGGTCTGGCTGCCAACGATCGAGCAGGGAGCGCGCAGGCCGCCGCTCAAAATTCAATACGAACCTGCATTGGTCGCGCCGACTTCAATTCCTGCGGAGGGCCAGCGGTGAATCCTGTTCCCGATATCTTCCGCATCCTTCCCGAAGTGATCCTCGCGCTGACTGGCGTGCTGATCATGCTGATCGACGCGACCCTGCCTTCCCATCGGTCGCGCCGTTGGTTGGGCTGGGTGGCCGCTTTTGGAGCTATGGCCGCATTGTGGGGCAGCCTGGTGCAGCTCTCAATGCCCGAGGGCACGGGCTTCTCCGGGACGGTCGAGACCAGCGCCTTCACGATCTTCTTCCATGTGCTGATCTGCGCCATCGTGCTGGTGACCATCCTGCTCTCGCTGGACACTCTGCCCGAGAACAGCCATCACCAGGGCGAGTTCTATGCGCTGATTGTCTTTGGCGCGGTGGGCATGTGCCTGCTCACCGGCGCGGTTGAACTGCTGGTCGTCTTTATCGCTCTTGAAATCTCGTCCATCGCTACCTACGTTCTGGCCGGTTACCGCAAGCAGACCGGTCGAGGGCCAGAAGCGGCGATCAAATACTTCTTGCTTGGCTCCTTTGCTACGGCTTTCCTGCTCTACGGCATCGCTTTGATCTTTGGCGCCACTGGCACGACACAGATCTACGAGATCTCGCGCCTCGCGCCCATTGCAGAGAATCACTCGTTCATCCTGGCAGGGCTGGGGCTGATGCTGGTGGGGATTCTCTTCAAAGTCTCCGCCGCGCCCTTCCACGTATGGACGCCGGATGTCTATGAGGGCGCGCCCTCGCCGGTCGTGGCGCTGATGTCCACCGCGCCCAAGGCAGCGGCCTTCGCTTTGCTGCTGCGCGTGGTCTACGAGATGCTGCCCACGCTGCGCCCGGTCTGGGAGCCGCTGCTGTGGGTGGTGGCCGTGCTTTCCATGACGGTCGGTAACCTGGCCGCGCTGCGCCAGCAGAATGTGAAACGCATGCTGGCCTACTCGTCGATCGCCCATGCCGGCTACCTGCTTGCAGCCTTCGCTGGGCTCGGGAATGACGGCATCGCCGCCGCCAGTTTCTATATCGCCGCCTACGCGGCCATGAACGTGGGTATCTTTGCCGTGATCACATTGGCCAGCGGATATGACGAGAAGTTGCCGTTGATCGACGATTTTCGCGGACTCGTCTATCGCTCGCCGCTGCTCGGCAGCTTGCTGATCTTCTTTCTGGCATCGCTCGTCGGCATTCCTTTCACGGGCGGATTCTTCGGCAAGCTGACCTCGTTTTCAGCCGCAGTGGGCGGCGGGGCCATCTGGCTGGTGATCATCGGCCTGCTGAACTCGGGCTTGGCCGCGGCCTATTATCTGCGCCTGGCCTTCGTTGCGTCGCAGCGCCCGGGGGATGAAAGGCTCGCCGCTCCCGCGCCGCAGGTGGGCTTTGCGGTGGGCGCGGCTTTGCTCTTCGCAGTCGCAGCGACGCTGGTTCTGGGCATCAAGCCCGACTATGTTGTGTTGCCTGCGGCAGAGGCTGGTGCGCATACTTTGCAGGCGCCTCCCGCTGAAACCAGCGCACCCGGTGTGGCCGCCCTGCCCCCGCCGCAGCGGTGATTGACACTCGCTTCCAACGAGTGATGGCTGAGAGCGTATCTCTCAGTAGATCGGATCGAGTACAGAATCGGAGGGAATCGGTACTGTTCTCGAAGTTGTCAGTCGATTCAGATCCAGAAGGCTCTTGTAGAACACCGCAGTCCTGCCCAGAACATGTTCATTGACGTAGTGCTTGAGAACCCAGGCGCGGGCAGCCAAGCCCATGCGGCGGCGGCGCTCCGGGTTCGACAGCAATTGAAGCACTGACTCGCGAATTGCAACCGGATAGCCGGGAGGGATGAGCAGCCCGGTCACCTCCGGCACTACTGCGTCGCGGGAGCCGGTAGATAGCGTGGTTACGACTGGAATCCCGGTAGCCGCAGCCTCCAGAACGACATTCGGAAAGCCCTCCCGCCAAGTCGGCAACACCATGACATCCATCACGCGGTAGTAAGGCGCCGTGTCGGCGACATACCCGGTCAGATGAATGCGCGGGTGGTTCTCGATGCGGGAGCGCAGGGCGCGGCTGAGCGCGTCTTCGGAGGCGTCAAACCAGCCCACAAGCAACAGATGCGCATCGGGCTTTGCCGCCAGGATTGCGTCGAAGGCTTCAATAAGTTCAGGCAGGCCCTTGTCGCGGGTCAACCGGCCAACAAAGCCCACGACATGGGCATCCAGCGGGAGGCCGAGCAGGTTGCGCATGCTGCCCGATCCAGGATGGAAGCGGTCCACGTCGACACCGTTGCTGCTGCCGCCGCCCAGCAGGAGAAGTTTGTTCTCCGGCGCCACTCCCAGAGCGAGCGCCTGGTTGCGCAGGCTGTCACTGTTGCACAGCACTGAATGAGAACAGGCTGAGGCAAGTCTTTCGGCGGCCAGCAGAATGCGGCGCTTGATTCGGGTCGAGGTCTCGAGCTTGAGGCCGCGCAGGAAGTAGACCCTGACGGGAACACGACAGAGCATGGCGGCGATCGAGCCCAGCAGGCCGGCCTTTGGTGTGCTGAATTCTGTCATATCCGGCTTGAGCCGGTAGAGCAGCCAGCACAGGCGCAGCAGAGCCAGCAGGTCCGCAATCGGCGCAATCTCACGCTTCATGGGAAGGGCAACCAATTCGACGCCCTCTTGAACGGCTGTGCGTGTGAGCCACTCGCCGGGGCTTGAAATCAGCGTTACACGGAAGCCCGCCTCGCGCAGCGCGCGCAGACGGCCGCGAAGGACCAGGCAGGTCTGGGCGCTGGTAATGCCGACGACCATGTGCGGGCTTTGAGCCGCACGGGAGGTCTCAGCCGGCCGAGCGGGCATGGATAAGAAGCGGTTACGCACACTCCAGAATGCGGACAGGAAACCGGCATCTGCAATCTTTCTACAGCGGTTGAACACGAGCCCTCCCCAAACGGACCGCGGCGTCCCGATATAAGACCGGAATCGGTGACGCCTATGGAAAGGTGCTCAACGGTTTCAAGAGTTCATGCTTACCAGACGCCCAACCGGGCCCCACGCCCTTGAACGTCGACTCCCGTTCGCCGACTCAGCCGCTCCCCCGTGACAACACAGATGGAACCTGAATGCTTGAAGTGCTATTGGAGATAGTGAGATGCAGTACCGACAGGAAACATTAGTTGCCTTTCATCTGTCAAGAGGAACTTTTCCACAGGAAAAGTGGAGATGAATCGATTGAGTGGCTGATGTTCTATACTCGCCTGAATCTACGAGGTGTTCCCATGCCCAACCCGCGTCCGAGGATCCTCTTGCTGATTCCTCATCTCGGGGGCGGCGGAGCGGAGCGGGTGGTGTCGCTTCTGGCGCGAGGGCTCGATCAAGAGAAGTATGAGCTGCACCTGGGAGTGGTCACGCAAACGGAGACCACCGGAGCAGAGCTTCCCTCCTGGGTTCGGGTGCATGCCTTGGGAGCGCCAAGAGTGCGCGCTGGAGCCTTCAAGCTGCTTGGGCTGGTGCGCCGGGTGAAGCCGGACCTGATTCTCTCGGGGATGTTCCATCTGAACTTTCTGGTGCTGCTGCTGCGCCCGTTTTTTCCGCGAAGAACATGCGTCCTGGTGCGCCAGAACGGGACTGTTTCGGCGATGCTGGATTCTGGAGGGCTGCCCCGGTACACCCGCCTGCTCTACCGGCTCTTGTACCGCCGCGCAGACCGGGTGATCTGCCAGACGCGATCGATGGCCGACGATATCGCGGGTGAGTTGGGGCTTCCGCAAAGCCAGCTAGCAGTGTTGCCCAACCCGGTGGATCTGGAGGAGATTCGAAACTTCATCGGCGAGAATCCTGTCCCGTGGCCTGCCCCTGGGCCGCATCTGCTCGCGGTGGGGCGGCTTTCGAGTGAAAAAGGTTTCGATTTGTTGTTGCAGGCTTTGGCCCTGATTCTTGGACAGGTTCCCGGCGTGAGTCTTCTGATTGCCGGCGCCGGCCCAGAAGAGGCTCGTCTAAAGGCCCAGTGCCAAGCATCGGGGCTCGACACTGCGGTGCGCTTTGCGGGACAGATCACGCGTCCCTGGACATCTTTCCCGAATGCAACGCTCTTCGTGCTTGCATCCCGGCACGAAGGCCTGCCCAATGCCCTGCTTGAGGCGGCTGCCGGAGGACTGCCGATTGTGGCCTTGCCTGCATCGGGAGGCGTCGTGGAACTCTTGCGCAATCAGCCGGGCGTGTGGCTCGCACCGGAGGTCTCTGCCGAAGCGCTGGCCGCTTCGCTGCTCGCCGCTCTTGGGAGCCTGCGGTCGGGTGAGCGCTTTACGCATTCTTTTATGGAGGAGTTCCGCACCGACCGTGCGATCCATGCTTATGAAGAGCTGATCGACCGCACTCTTCAGGAGAATCCACGCTGAGTCGTCTACGCAGGCTGGCTAGGGGCGACAGTTTCGTGGCTATGCGTTGGCTCTAGATCTCGCCGCTGTAACTTGCAACCGGTTCTGTCGGCGTTGCGGTAGCCAGACGCTGGCGAGCCAGCGGAACCGCCATCAGCCAGTAGAAAACAGGCCCCATCAGCGCCACCACTGCGGCCAGCAGCAGCGCGGAGATGGAGCCGATCTTCTCTCCTCGCGCGGCGTAGAGCGCATAGCCTATCAGCACCGCTGGCCCCAGGCCGAGCGCACAGGAAAAGGCGAGATTCCCGGCCTTGAAGGGCCGCTTGAGCTGCGGCTCGCGGAGACGCAAAACAACCAGCGCCACAAACTCCAGCATCAGGCTCGATCCATAAAGAACGAGATCGATCGAGATGAGCCGCTCGAAGGGCAGGCTCAACGCCGCGGCCCACGCCGTCCCGCACAGCAGCACACTTACCCACGGCACACGGTGGCGGTTGCAGCGGGCAAGAATCTTTGGCAGCATGCCGTCCTCGGCCATGGCCATCGGGACGCGAGTATAGCTCAGCACCAGGGCGTTGAACATGCCCAGTCCGTTCATGGCGCCGCCGGCAATCACTGCGAAGCCCAGCAACGGCCCGCCCAGGACAACTGCCACGTCCACCCAGTCGCCGGTTGAGAAACTCGCGGCCGAGATGCCCGCCGCTGCCATTGCGCCCAGCGGAATGAGGTAGCCAACAGCTACCAGCACCGTCGCCCAGAGCATGGCCCGCGGATAGTTGCGCTGCGGGTTCTCCACTTCGTCGGCCACCGTGGCTGCATTGTCCCAGCCCATGTAGTTCCACATGGCTACTTGAATGGCGATCGCGATCCCACCTTGCGTGTGCACCTGGGTCCACTGCACAGCGGGATGAAAGGCAAATGCATGCCAGAATCCGAGACCAGCTAAAACGGCAAACGGCGAGAGCAGCAGCACAAACAGCACCATCGAGCCGTTGCCCACCGAAGGCGCGCCCAGAAGATTCCAGGCCGAGCAGACCACGACCACCAGCAGCGCCCATCCGAGGCGACCCCATCCGGCGGTGAGCGAGGGGTCGAGCTTGCCCAGATAGCTCACAAAAAGAGCCGGGTAGATGGCCATGTCAAAGATGCTGGCGGCAAGTGAAAGCCAGCCCTCCTGAAAGCCCCAAAAAGGTCCCATCGCCCGCCGCACCCAGACGTAGAAGCCCCCATCGGCAGGGATCGCGCTGGCCAGTTCGCCCACCATCAGCGCCGTCGGCAGACTCCAGACAAAGGGCAGCACGAGAAGAATGAGAATCGCAATGCCATAGCCCGCGCCGCCCAGAATGTCTTCAATGCCGTAAGGTCCGCCCGAGACCATGAAGTAGGTGGCGGCGACCAGGGGAAGAAGCAGCATCTTTCCCCGAAGCCCAGCTCGGAAAAACGCCCTTCGAGGCGAATGCCGCGGGCCGGTCTGAAGACTAGGGCGCATGAGTTTAAATCTAACAACTTTTCGTCGCGCAGAGAGAGGAAATACCGGTACAGCTTTATTTTCCGCCGGCAGCAAACAAATCAGCGAATCTGGACTCCGGGCAAGCTTCCGCTTTACAGGTTGCGGAAAAAGGCCAAGCTTTGAAAGGGCACGACTTCACAGGCTGCGGAAAAACTCGAGGCGGAGCCTCCAGAAGTGTCAGGGCACGACTTCAGTCGTGCCGTAAGGGCCGCCTAATCAGCGTGGGCTTTAGCCCTTGAGGTGTATTTTGGGGTGCTTGCTTGAAATCAGGCCCTTTTCCGCACTCTGTTCATCCCCGTTTTGCAGCCTCTTGAGGAAGCAGCTTCCGGGCCCAATACCAAAGAAAAAAGAAGGTGCTCACAGTCCAGAGCGAGGTGGCGAGCGCAATTCCGGCCACGCCAAACCAGCGCATGAGGATTAGATTCAACACAATGTCCAACGCCAGATTCAGCGCACCGCAATAGAAGATCAGGTCGGTCCGCCGCATGGCGACCAGAAAACGGTAGAAGACGCGGCTGGAGACGAAGAATGGAATCTGAATGGCGTACATGGCCAGCACCGGCGTCACCAGGTCTGTGTCGCTCGGACCGAAGACGCCGTGCTGGAATGTGAGACGAATAAGGAGATGTGCTCCGACGACGAGAGCCAACGCGATAGGCGTCGAGACTAGCGCGGTGAGCTTGACCCAGGTGCGCAGCGTCTGGCGGCAGCCGGTCCAGTCGCTGTGGGCGATCATGCGCGAGAAATGCGGGACAACCGCTGAAGATACCGCACCGGCCAATAGCGTGATCACGACGCTCACGAAGCGATTAGCGTAGGCCAGCGCCGAGACGCTACCTGCTGGCAGCATGGCAGCCATCGACTGATCCACCAGCAAGCCGCCGGAGGCCACAACGCCACTCAATAGCACCGGGCCGTATTGGTGTGCCACTTCATTCGTGGCTTCAGTCGCTCCGTGCCACCAGAGGCGAAAGCGATAGCCGCGCGCGTCCATCATCCACGCGACCGCGACTGTTTGCACGAGAGCGCCGGCCAGCGTGGAGTAAACCATGGCCCAGATGCCAAGGCGGCCACTCAGCAAGAGAGCTCCCGCGATGACGATTGCCGGAGTCGCCACGGGCGCGAGCGCGGGCCATGCAAAGCGGTCAAAGGTGTTCAGAACGGCGGTGCAGTTGGTGGCGATGCCGGTGATGAGTACAACGGGCAGCAGCGCGTAGAAGAGCCGGATCGAGAGAGCGAGCTTCTCCGGCGGAAAGTGCGAGGCGATCAGGGGAAAAAAGCCGTGCGCGGTGAGAGCCATCAAGCCCGTGGCCGCCGTCAGCAGCAGGGAGACCCAGAGCATGGAACTCGATAGAAGCTGCTGTGCGCGGTCGTGGCCTTCGTGCTCTCGCACCCGGATCAGCGTAGGAACGAGCGCTTGATTCATCGATTCGGAGATTAGGTTGATGAGCAGGTTGGGGATGAGAAAGGCGGCCAGGAATGCGTCCATGCCGTCGGAGCGGCCATAGACACCGGCAACGGTAAACTCCTTGAAGGTGGCGACGAGCTTGACGATTATTCCAGCCGCCGTAACCGACGCCGCCGCGCGGAAGATGCGCCGATTGACGCTGCCGCCCTGGAAGAGACGCGCGATTTGGGGAATCAAGGGCATGATTGCAGGCCAATCCGCAAGTCTACAGTACCGGCTTTCGTGTTGGCCGCGAATCACTCCCCAAAGAAGTGCTTTCTGATCAAAAGGAAGAGTAGGAGCAATATCCCGATAACCGTGAAGTATTTTGAATATGTAGTCGCCCAGTTTGTTTCGGAGTCGAAGGTATTGTTCTCCCCTGGATGCCTCGGGTTGTAGCGGATCGCGAGCCTGTCATGCAGCTTGACCTCATTCGGCAAGTTAGTAATCCCTTCATATTTCTTATCATTCACCACGTATGAGAAAGTCACCACGTATCCCACAAACTTTGGCAAGGTTCCCTGCCAATGAGGGGTGTAGGAGCTTGGGTAGATTGGGGTGCATTCCCGGACTTCAGCTTCAACTTCAGCCCAATTGCGATGGAACAGCCCACTGACAAAGTCTTTCAGTGCCTCGCGAATTCTTGCCGAGAGCGGTCGCATACTGGAACGAAGAGCTTCAATATCGATATTTTTTTCTTCACTCATCCCGTTGCCACCCGTTCTGGATTTCGAGCATTCCCAAGCAAGATTTCTTATCACCGGAGACTTCGTTTTTAAGCGGCCAGCGGCCTGATCTTGCGCCGCTTCTTCTGCGATTCGATCCAGAGGTCGTACTGGAGCTGGGCCTTCGAGAAAAAGTCTGGGGAGAGCCCGAGAGCCTCTCCGAGACGGATGCTCAGGTCCATGGTCACGGCGGTATGGCCATTGAGGATGCGGGAGATAGTGGCGCGCGCTACGCCGATATGCTCGGCAAGCTGGGTCGCCGTCGTGTTGCCGAGGAACTCCCTCAGCAGTTCGCCTGGGCTGGCCGGGTTGTGCATCATCGTCATGGTCGTTGCCCCCTTTAGTGGTAATCCTGATATTCAACGAGGATCGCATCCTCGCCCTCAAACGCGAAGGTCAATCGCCAGTTGCCATTGACGCTCACTGAACAGTGACCCCTGAGGTCTCCCTTCAGCGGATGCCAATCCCAGCCGGCCCGGTTCATATCGAGTGGCGTCGATGCCAGATTCAAGGTGGTCAGCAGGATGCGCAGCCGGGATTCATGTTTCGGTTGAATGCCCGCCTTTGAACCGGTTCTGAAAAAGCTTTCGATACCGCGATGCCGGAACGTTCTGATCTCAGCAAGAGCGTAACACGTAATGTTACATTCATGCAAGGCCGGTCTTGAATTCTAGATTCCCGGGGTCTCGCCCACATGAGCAGTCGCGTCAGTGGACGGGAAACATGCGGCCAACTCTTCAGGCTGTTCAACGGCTAGCCGTCCCGCCAGCGCAATCATGCCCAGCAACAGCCAGGTGCTGCGGCTCTCCTCGACTGTAGACACCAGCGAAGTCACGATCCAGACCAGCAAGGCCGTCGCCAGCGCACCCTTCAGCGGGCCGTGGGTTTGCGCGATAGACCAGATCGCCGAGGCCACGATGGCTGTGGCTATAAAAAGCGCAACCAGACCGCCGCTCACGGCGATCGAGAGAGCCGTGTTGTGCGCCGTATCGATGGGAGCCAGGCTGGCCGCGGAGACAAACGAGCCCGCCCCGGTGCCGAAGAACGGCGCACGAACAAAGGCATGCCAGCCGGCCCCCCAGATGTTGAGCCGCTGGTTGAGGTCGCCGTGCTGTAGCTGCTCGCTGATAGTCGCCAGCCGCCCGAGGGTTCCGCTTGGGACGATCAACCAGAGAATCGCTGCCAGCGGCGGCAACGCCAGAGCCCCAGCCATCAACCTCTTTGGATGGCCGTATGCCTGCAGAAGCCCGCTTCCTGCCAAAGCCACGACTGCCGCCAGGAATCCTCCGCGAGAGGCCGTAAGCAAGACGGCAACGAAGCCCAGCGGCAGGTAGCCCGCCGCCAGCAGACGCCATGGCCAGCGGGACTCGCTGTTCACCAACAGCGCCGCCATCGGAAATGCCAGATCGAGAAAACGCGCCAGGTCGTTGGGGTCCTGCCCGGTGGCAGAAAACCGGACTTGATCGCTGGCAATCGCCTCGGCGGTAGCGAAGCTGGCCAGCGTGAGAACGGCCAGGACCCAGGAGCCAGCCACTGTTGCCCGCAGCAGCGCGCGCAGATCGCCGGCGCTTTCGGCAAACTCCCAGACCAGCCAGACGACCATCATCTCCTGAAAGAAGCCGCGCATTCTGTCGAATGTCACTCCCGGTTCGATGGTCCAGAAGCAGGTGCAGCAGAACCAGAGATAGAGGGCCAGAACCAGCCATAGCATCGATCCCAGAGAGCGCAACCGTCCGGATTGCAGAGCGGCAGGAATAGCCGCGAGAAGCAGCAGCAAGCCGACGATGCGAGCGATGTTGCCCAGCGGTTCGCCCAGATCCAGGGAGTACTCCCAAGGAATCGCGAAGGCGAAGAGCAGCAACAAGAGCCAGGCTATGCGGCGCATCCTGTTAAAACCTCTGGGGCTAAAACCTCTGCGAATAGACCAGGCCGGCATAGATCGTCACGCCGATGGCCGATTGAATGGCCGACTCCATGGTGCGGTTCCAGAGGTTCCTGGCCGTGGAATCCGGAACAAAGAGAATGTCGCGGTCATGAACCGGCTGGTCGGGCTCCTGACCGTGCAGCATCTTTCTCAGATTCAGTGTGGTCAGGGTGCGTCCGCCCTTTTGTTCGCGAATCAGAATGGCCTTGCCGACTGCGGCATTCTGCGTCGGTCCCCAGGCCAGCGAGAGGGCCTGCACCACGGTCAGCCCTTGCGCCGGATCAACCGGGAAGCCGCCGGGGCGCTGCACATCGCCCACAACATAGACCAAACCCGCGCGGCTGACTTGAACCGTATCGCCGGGGGCGAGTTCGGGATTGTGGTCGGCGGCGGTGTCGGTTCCACCGGGGTCGAGCACCACAGGATGCGGCGTCTTGGCGTCGTCGCGGTGGAAGATGTTCACCAGGCGGCCAGCGCTGGGCGCTAGTCCCGACGCTGCCGAGATCAGGTCGAGCAGCCGGTGGTGCAGCGTGTAGGGATACACGCCGGGATGCACCACCTCGCCCAGCACGCTGACGTCCTGGCCGGCGTAGGAGGTCACCAGCACGGAGACCTGGGGATGCAGCAGCATGCCTTTGGCCATCAGCACGGCCTCAATGGCGCGGGCGGCCGACTGCTCGTCGAGACCCTCAAGCCGCACCTCATGAATCATGGGCAACGTGACGATGCCGGAAGGTGAGACGCGGACCACGGAGTGAAACTCCGGGGTGTGAAACTCGCTGACGTCCAGAAAATCTCCAGGCCCAATGGGTGCCGACATCGGAGAAGCCGATTGCGTGCCAGCCATCGGCGCCAGCCCGGCCTGTCCAGGGCTGTCCCAGACCGCTGGTGATTCGTTCGGATTGGGCAGTTTTGTGGTCTGCTGCGGGGCAGGAACCCGGACCACTCCCGTGGGCAGGCCGGAGGTGCTGGGCGTGGGAGCCTGCGCGTGGACCATGGCGCCAGCCATAAGCACCGCAAGGAGCGCCCAACCCGCGCGAGTTACCGAGGGATGAATGGACTCAAGCAAAAGCGCTCCTCCTACAGCCAGCCAGAGGCTGACAAACAGCGTGATGGCCATGTAGAGCGGCAGATCGGGAGCAACGGGCTTGTCCGGCTGGCGGGCGTAATCTACCACGGTAATGTTGGAGCCCTGAACTCCGGCGGCCAGGCCTGCCTCCTCGGTCTTCTCCAGCACGCGCACATACAGATTGTGATTGGCATTGGCCTCCTCGCGCATGGCCGCGTACTCGGTCGCTGCTTGATTGGCCTTCATGCCTTCGACGGTCGCTTGCTCGAGATTCTTGCGGACCATTTGTTCGCGGTCGGCCGCGGTCTGCCAGGCCCCGCGAAATCGCTCGACGAGTTTGGCGTCCTCGACCTTCTTTTGCCGGTCAAGATCCTCCAGCTGACCGCGAATCTCGACGACGCGAGGAAAGTTGGGGCCGTGTTCAATATTGAGCTGGGCCTGTTCCTGTTCCAGTTCGCTGCGGTGCGAGTGAATCTGCTGAAGCAAGGCGGTGGCGAATTCCCCGCTTTCGGCCTGCAGGCGCGGATCGGAAGCAATGACTAACTCCGGGTCGCCCTGGGAGGCCGCGCGAAATTGCGCCTCGCGCAAAATCCGATCGGTGGCAGCGGCCACTAATTGGCGGCCCAGTTCGTCGATCTGGAGCAGAGCAGAAGTGTGCTGAGTCTCGCCTGTCTGTCCGTTGGCCATCGTCTCAGGCGTCGAGAGCAGGCCGTGCTCCCGTTGAAAGGCCGCCAGCCGTAGATTGTCCCGGTCAACCTTGGTCTTCAGCTCCTTCAACTGACCCTGCAGCCAGTCAGAGGCTTGCAAAGTGGCCTGCACGCGCGCATCGGCATCCTGCTGGCCATAGGCGGCAATCAGCGCGTTGACGACGCCGGCCGAGAGTGCCGCATCCCCGCAGCGGAATCGAATCTGAATCAGCAGCGTGCGCGGCAGAGTCTCGACGCGTAGCCGCCGCTCAAACCTCTCCAGAAGCCAGGCCTGCGCATCCGCGGCGGGAGCGTCTGGATGAAAGCCGGGAAAACGGCTTGTAAAACGGCCCATGAAGCCCGGCGCCTGGTAGAGCTTGAGGCCAATGATGACCTTCCAGGCCAGTTGATCGCTGCGAAAAACGTTGGCCAGGGTCTCCTGTTGCACGGGCGCGGAGAGAATCGAGGCCGTGACATACGGCTCGGGCGCCTCCAGGTTCAACGGTGAGGCCGGCGAGGTGCGCAGCGCAACCCTGGCGGTGGCCTCGTATTGATTGGGAGCGATCAGGCAATAAAGAAGGCATGCCAGCAGCAATCCCCCAACAACCGACCCAACCATGCGCCTGCGGAGAAGCAGAACCTCCCAAAGCTCGCGCAAGGTTCGTGAGGAACTGCGCCCGGCAACGGAGCGCGCATTAGGGTATTGGGGCGAATCGAATGCAACGGCGTTTGTTTCCTGCACGGGTTGGGAATCTCCGTTCCAAAATCCCCCTGGCAGGGCTCTCCCCAGATTCAGAACGAGCAAAGGCGAAGGAGGAAATCTCCGTCAGTTTGCTTCATAAGAATCATTCCGTCAATAGACGCCGCCGCTCAAGAAAGACCCAAGCCGCGTAAACCACCTGCTTTGCAGAGGTTCAGTCGACTCCGCCGCCACTGCGGTACCATTCGACGGTGCGGCGCAGGCCTTCGCGGGAATCGACAATGGGGGCGTAGCCAAGCAGTTCTCCGGCAAGCCGAATGTCGGCCAGCGAGTCGCGGATGTCGCCGGCTCGCGAGGGAGCATAGGCCGGCTGGCCCTTGTACCCGGTCAGCTCCCGCAAGATCTCGAAGGTCTGATTCAGCGTGATGCGGCTGCCGGTGGCTATGTTCATCATGCGGCCGGAGACCTTTTCGGCCGGGGCGGCGGCGGCCAGCAAATTGGCGTGGACTACGTTGTCAATATAGGTAAAGTCGCGGCTCTGTTCGCCGTCGCCGTAGATGGTTGGCTGCGGCGAGCCTGGTGAATGCTCTGCAGCCAACATACGGCGGCAGAAGATAGCCAGGACGCCGGAGTAGTGCGAGGTTGGATCCTGGTAGGGTCCGAAGACGTTGAAGTAGCGCAACGACACCGTCTCCAGCCCGTAGACGCGGGTAAAGGCGCTTAGATAGTGCTCGCCGGCCAGCTTGGCCACGGCATAAGGGGAGATGGGATTGGGCAGCATCGCTTCGTGTTTGGGGAGGGTCGGCGTATCGCCGTAGGCGGAGGAGGAACCGGCGTAAACCACGCGATGCACTCCGGCTGCGCGGGCTGCCACCAGCAGATTCAGCGTGGCATCCACACAAGCTACGTTGGTGGCCACAGGATCAGCCACCGAGCGCGGCACCGAAGCCAGGGCCGCCTCGTGAAATACGATCTCGACCCCGGCGCAGGCCCTTGCGCAGGCTGCCGGGTCGGCGAGGTCGCCTTCGATGAACTCCATTGCTTCCAGACCAATCAGGTTGGAGCGCTTGCCGGTGACGAAGTTGTCGATGCCGCGAACGTCCTCGCCGCGTGCCAGCAAGGCCGCGGCAATCGAGCGGCCGATAAAGCCTGCTGCGCCGGTCACCAGATACTTTGACAAAACACTCCCCAATCCTGGACGGAGCCAGTCTCCGCCACCACGTTGAAAGGATATAACGCCGGAACGGGCAGGTTGCTGCCTGGCGTCACAGCAGACAGTTCAGGATTTGGCTCTACAATCGAGAACATGGTTACTGCGACAGAGAGCCGGCTGGCCGGACTCAAGCAAAGAATCGACTCCCGTGAGGCCCAAATCGGCATCGTCGGGATGGGTTATGTGGGGTTGCCGCTGGCGCTGCTCTTCAGCGGCGAGCGATTCCGTGTGACGGGCTTCGACATTGAGCCGGGCAAGGTGGAGACGCTCAACTCCGGCGGCTCCTACATCGTTCGCATCCTCCCCAGCGAGATCCATGAGGCTCAGAAGGCGGGCTTTCGCGCCACGGCCGATTACTCTGAGATCGCCCGGATGGATGCGGTCATCATCTGCGTTCCTACGCCGCTGAACGAGCACCACGAGCCCGATCTGAGCTACGTCACGGGGACGGTCGAGTCGATCGCTCCCTGGCTTCACGAGGGCCAGCTGGTGGTGCTCGAAAGCACGACCTATCCCGGCACGACCGAAGAGGTTGTTGTCCCGCTGCTTGAAGCCGGCAACCCCAGCGGCCTCAAAGCCTCGCGCACGCTCGACCAGCCCGGCGTGCATGTGGCCTTTTCGCCGGAGCGCGAAGACCCAGGCAACGAGACAGTCGCGCGGCACGACATACCAAAAGTCGTCGGCGGCTGCGGTCCGGCGGCAACTGAGCTGGCTTCTGCCATGTACGGCGCGATCTTTCGCCTCGTGGTGCCGGTCAGCAGCCCCTCGGTCGCCGAGATGACCAAGCTGCTTGAAAACATCTACCGCTGCGTGAACATCGCGCTGGTCAACGAGCTCAAGCAGCTCTCGATGCGCATGGGCATAGATATCCACGAGGTGATCGACGCGGCCAGGACCAAGCCCTTCGGCTTTCAGGCCTTTTATCCCGGCCCTGGTCTGGGCGGCCATTGCATTCCCATCGATCCGTTTTATCTCTCGTGGAAGGCCAAGCAATTCGACTTTCGCACACGCTTCATCGAACTGGCCGGTGCCGTCAACACCGACATGCCCTACTTTGTGATCGAACAGATCGCCAACGCCCTCAACGAGCGGCGCAAATCCGTCAAGGGATCGAAGGTGCTGGTGCTGGGCGTGGCCTACAAGCGCGACATCGACGACCTGCGCGAGTCGCCCTCGCTGACCATCATCGAACTGCTACGCGACAAGGGCGCCGATGTGGCCTACAACGACCCGTACTTTGCCAAAGTCGGCCGTGGCCGCCACTATGACCTGAACATGACCAACACCCCACTCGACAACCTGGGCCAGTACGACGCCGTGGTGATCGTCACCGATCACACGGCCTACGACTACAAGGCCATCGTCGAACAATCACAGCTTGTGGTGGACACGCGCAACGCAACCAAGGGGATCGATTCGCCAAAGATTGTGCGCTGCTGAGAAGAATAAATATCCTCCGGTAAAGCCGGACGATTTATAGTTGGAGGCCGCTCAAAAGGAGCCTTTGTCGGTGTGCGGCCTGCCGGCAGCGTGCAGGCGACCCGCGCCGAAGGTGCAGTGTTTATTAGCCCAGCGCTTCAGCGCTGGGAAAACCCCCACCACAGGCGACGGAGTCCCGTTAGGGACGGCGCATGAAGAGCATCCGCGCGACAGCCCCCAAGCCGATCATGTATTGTTGGCCTGTCTCAAGCTTGGTTCGCTTATGCTCTCTCTGAATCTGACACTGGCTGAGCCTCAACACTTCTCTCTGGTGGAGAAGCTGCTCCTCGTCGCGCTGGTTGTGGCCTCTGGTGCGGGCTTCTGGCTCCGCTTCGGCACGGTCCTCGACAAGATCCTCCACTCGAAAAAGGACGCCGGCTTTCACCTCTTCCCAATCGGAAAGCGCATCTGGGATTTCGTCTGGGAGGTGCTCTTCCAGGCCAAAGTCATCCGGCAACGTCCGCTTGCCGGTCTGGCCCACGCCCTGGTTTTCTGGGGATTCTGCGCCTTTGTCCTGGTCACACTCAATCATTTCGCAACCGGGCTGGGGATCGGCTTTCTAGACCCCTCAGGCTGGTTCGGTCGCTTCTACTTTGATCTCGCCGCCGCCTTCGCCCTGGCCTGCGCCACTGGCATCCTGGGACTCTTCGTTCGCCGTTTCATAGTGCGGCCCAAATGGCTCGGTGAAAAGCTCTCCTACCAATCCGGCATCATTGCGTTTTTGATTTTTCTTTTGATGGCAACCTACCTGGCGTCGTTCTTCGTAGCCGACACCGACCCGGCCGCGAGGATTCTCTGGTGGGTACACACGCTTGCGCTGTTGACCTTTCTGCCCATCATCCCGCATACAAAGCACCTGCACCTGGTACTGAGCCCGGCCACGGTCTTTCTCTCGCGCGGCGGCTTCAGCCAGATTCCGCCGCTGGTGGGCGACGAGGACTTTGGCCTCGTGGCCGGTACGGACCTCACGCAGCTAGTCAGCCTGCAAGCCTACTCCTGCGTCGAATGCGGGCGCTGCACCGAACACTGCCCCGCCGCCAACACCGGCAAACTGCTCAACCCCAAAGAGATCATCCTCGGCCTGCGCGGCTATCTGAACGACCTCAGCCCCGCAGCCGAACAACCGCTCCTCGGCAAGTACAACTCGCAGGAGGCTGTTTTCCAGTGCACCACCTGCGGGGCCTGCGAGTTCCAGTGCCCGGTGGGCATCGAGCACCTGCCGATCCTAGTCGGCCTGCGGCGCGGCGCGGTCAATACGGGCGCTTGGGAGAACGACTACGGGGCCAAGCTCTTCCTGGCTCTAGAACACGGGTCGAATTCTCTCGGCCTGCCCTCCTCCGACCGTGACAAGTTCATCGCGAAGGCCGGACTGCCGCTCTTCGACGGGACGCAGGAATACTGCCTCTGGCTCGGCTGCATGGGCGGCTACGACCCCAAGGGCCGCGAGATCATTGCCGACTTCGCCCGCGTGATGAACTACCTGGGCGCGAGCTACGGCGTCTTGCGCAAAGAGAAATGCACTGGGGACCCGGTACGCCGGCTGGGCAACGATTTGCTCTTTCAGCAACTGGCCGAAGAAAATTTGAGGTCGCTGGCCGAGAACAAGGTCAAGAAGATCGTCACCATCTGCCCTCATTGCGTCCGCACCATCCAGGAAGACTGGAAGGAGTACGGCACGCCGCCTCCAGTCGAGCATCATAGCGAATTCTTGGCGCGCTTCGCTCACAAACTCCCATCACGGGCCGTCGGGCATTCGTCGGAGGGAGCCGGGGGTTTCAACCCCCGGAGATCCCCAGCCGCTCAAAAAGGGGCTTTAGCCCCGGAGACAACTTCATCCATCGCTGCAAACGTTCCCGCACACAGCTTGGCGAGCAATGTATCAGGGCACGACTTCAGTCGTGCCGATAAGGCCGCCAATATATCGGGGCCTTTAGGCCCTGCGGGCAACGTTACCAGCCCCGAAAAAATCGTCTTCCACGACCCCTGCTATCTCGGCCGCTATCGCAACGTCTACGATGAACCGCGCGCGGTTGTCGCTCTGGCCGGAGAGTTGGTCGAAGCTCCACGCAACCATGAGCGCAGCTTCTGCTGCGGCGCAGGCGGCGGCCTGGCCTTTCTCGGCGAGGAAACAGGCGAGCGGGTCAGCCATGTGCGCGCTGCGGAGTTAGTAGCCACTGGAGCGACGACCGTGGCAACAGCCTGCCCATTCTGCAACAGCATGTTCCGCGATGCGCTGGCCGAGAGCGGCGATGGCGCGCCGCAGTTAATGGATATTGCCCAGTTGACCGCGCGGGGATTGCCGAAAGTCGACGCGAGTTGAGGTTCGTTGTTTCCCAGGTCCCCAAATGCGAGGGACCTGGGGCACCCGGCACCCAAGATCTTTGAAAGGATTGAAGATGAAAATCATCGTAGCCATCAAGCAAGTGCCGGAGCGCGATGCGCAGGTGCGCATCGACGCTGCGGGTAAGTGGATCGAAGAGGCCGGGCTGCAATGGGCGCTGAACGAGTCCGACGCCTACGCCCTCGAAGAGGCCTTGCAACTCAAAGAGAAGCACGGCGGCGAAGTCGTCGTCCTCAGCGCTGGGCCGGAGCGCGTGGGCTCGACGATCCGCGAAGCGCTGGCCAAGGGTGCGGACCGGGCGATTCAGATCGACTGCGCCAACCTCGGAAATCGCGATGCGCTGAGCGTTGCGAAACTGCTGGCCGCCGCCGTGAAGCCCGAGAATCCCGACCTTGTGCTGACAGGCCTGCAATCCGACGACCTCGGCCTCGGCCAGACCGGCGTAATACTCGCCGAGTTGCTAAGCCTGCCGCATGCCTCGCTCATCCTGCACGTCGAGAAGACCGAGACCGGCCTGACCGTCAAGCGCGAATGGGAAGAAGGCTGGTTCCAGACCGTAGAGATGCCGACTCCAGCGGTGCTCACGATTCAATCCGGCGGCAACAAGCTGCGCTACGCGACGCTGATGGGAATTAAACGCGCCAAGACCAAGGAGGTGCGCCAAGTGACTGCCGCTGAGTTGGCCGTGGATAGCGCGCAGGCGGTAGTCCTAGAGCGGGTCGCCTTGCCAACCAAGCAGAAGTCGACCCAGATACTGCCCGGCACTGCAAAGGAAGCTGCCGCGGCGCTGGTTGAAAAGCTGAAGTTCGAAGCGAGGGTGCTATGAGTGGCATTTGGGTGGTGTTGGAAGAGCGCGATGGCCCAGGGGGTAAGGTCAGCCGCATCAGTTGGGAGGCCGTGGCTGCTGGTCAGCGGCTGGCCGCGCTGACCGGGCTGGCTGTGAACGCGGTTGTAGCCGGCGCGCAGACCGAGACCCTGGCCGCCGAAGCCGCAAGCAAGAAGCTGGAGAAGGTGGCGCGCGTAGAGCACCCGCTTCTGGCGACCTATACGGCCGATGGATTTTCTCTGGCTTTGCAGCAGTTCTTCGAGGCCGAGAAGCCAGATTACGTGATTCTGCCGCACACCTATCAGGTGCGCGACTACGCCCCTGCGCTGGCAGCTCGGCTGGGCGAGGTGCTCATCGGCGACGTGACCGCCATTGGCGAAGGTCCCGTCTTCACGCGGCAACTGATGCAGGGCCGCCTCAACGGCTTCTACCGGCACACTGGCGGCGGGCCGTGCTTTGTCTCGGTGCAGGCCGGAGCCTTTCGGGCGGACACGGTTGAAGCGGGCATGGCGGAGGTCACAGTCTTTTCGCCCACAATCGAAGCGACGCAGATTCGCACACGGCCCAGCGAGCGCTACCGTGGCTCGGCACAGACAGTCGACCTGGGCTCAGCACAGCTGATCGTGAGCGTGGGCCGCGGCATCAAGGACGCCGATAATCTTCACATGGTCCAGGAATTGGCAACGGCGCTCGGAGCGGAACTGGGCGCTTCCCGGCCTATTTGCGACAACGGCTGGCTGCCTATGGACAGGCAGATCGGCAGCTCCGGCCAGACCGTTTCGCCCAAGCTCTACCTGGCCGTGGGCATCTCCGGCGCCATCCAGCACCTGGTCGGCATGAAGGGCTCGCAGTGCGTGGTGGCTATCAACAAGGACCCCGGCGCGCCTATCTTCGAGGCTGCCGATTACGGCATTGTCGGCGACTTGTTCGAAGTAGTCCCGGCGCTGATTGAGGCGGTCAAGGCGGCAAAGCAGTAAAACTGTTCGCCGTTATCTTAGGTTCGCGGTTTCCCACCCATTCGCCAAATACGCGAATGGATGGGGCACCCAGTGTTTGAGACCCTCTGGACCGACGAACAGGACTTCGCTGCCCCGTCTCTTCTGAGTAAATCTCTTCGAGCTTCCAACGCCCTGGAAATGCCCTCACAGCGCGTGTCAGCTCTGACACATCGTGTGTGCCGTGACACGTCCCGGCCTTCAATACGTACATATAACCCCTTTATTTTCAGCCTTTAGCCTTTGGCGTCCCGCTTGCACTTTGTCTGGGCGCAGGCAATCGGCAAGGGGGATGCGATGAAGGCCTTGATGCTCGGCAAACTGGTGATGGTGGTGGTAACGGCGGTGGTTCTGGTAGCTCAGGCGTTGGCGCAACAGGTCGCGGCAACCCCCACCGTATCTCAGCGGGTGATCGTGGTCAGCCTCGAAGACCGCAAGCTGGCCCTGGTCGAAGACGGCCAGGTGAAGAAGATTTACACCGTCGCCGTCGGCAAGCCCTCCACCCCCAGCCCCGAAGGCACCTTCACCATCGCACGGCGCGTCGCCAACCCCATCTATCGCCACAACGACAAGGTCGTCATGCCGGGGCCGCACAACCCCGTGGGCACTCGCTGGATGGGCCTGAGCATTCCGGGGTACGGAATTCATGGAACCAACGAGCCCAACTCTATCGGCAAGGCTGCCTCCCACGGTTGCATCCGGATGGCCAAGGCCGACCTCGAGGAGTTCTACGAGCTGGTCGCGGTCGGCGACACGGTGAAGCTGGTGGGCCAGCGCAACGAGGAGACGACGCAGTTGTTCGGCACGGAGCCGGCTCCGGCTGTTGCCCCCGCTGCACAGCCAACCCTTCTTGCAGAGGCTGATCCGCCGGCAACACTTGCCGCGGCAGAGGCTCCGGCAGCAGGCACAACAACGAATCAGGCAGCGACGCATGCGGCTACTTACGTTGCGGCCTTGCGGTGAGGGGGTAGCGCGATGCATCTGCTGACTGAGGCAATGAGCGGTTTGGGAGCGGTGCTGCTGCCGGTAGCAGTGGGACTGCTGTTTGAGGAGTTGACGTTTGCAGGACTGGTCCGGCTGATGCTGGCTCCATGGCCGGGAACCGGGAGACGCGGGGTCCCCGGCGACAGGTCTTCGTCGCTGGGGTGCAGAAGCGGAACACTTCGCGAAAGGTCTTCTTCGCGGGAATGTGAACACGGAGAGCGCAACAAACAAAAAGGAGAAGGAAAATGATCGCACTGAAGCTGTTCTTGACGGTTGCGGGAGTCGTGTTGCTGGCTTCCGCGTTGGCGATTCCACTTTACGGTCTGTGGCTGCGCTTACGGGATGCGCGCCGCAAAACTGAAAATGAACTCACAGAGATTGAACCCCGCGAGATTCACTGGCGCGGCTCGGTGGCGTTGGTGCTGGTGGCTTGCCTGCCCCTGCTGGTGGCTACAAGCATCGTCGTCGTTCCCAGCGGAATGGGCGGCGTCCGTGTCAGCCAGATCGGCGGCACGGTGCCGGGAACGCTTTATCCCGGCGTCCACTTTGTCACTCCGCTGGTCGAGAGCGTCGAGCTCTTCGACCTGCGCGATCACCTCTTCACCGCCGGCGTTACGGACGAAACCGCAAAGGCCGGGGCCCAGAAGACCGGCCTGACCGTGCAGTCGCTCGAGGGCCTCAACATCGGCCTGGCCGTGACGGTACGCTACAGGCTGGACCCAAACAGGCTCGACAGCGTGCAGGCCCACATGCCGCAGCCGGTGGACAAGCAAGTGGTGCCTCCAGTGGTCTCCAGTGCATGGCGTGAGCTGGCGCCGTCCTACACGGTGCGCGAGATCTTCTCGACCAAGCGCGAGGAGGTGCGCTCAAAGGCCGCCGCCATCATCACGCGCAAGCTGGGCGCAGATGGCATCTTGGTCGAGGAGGTCATGCTCTCCGACATTCAACTGCCTGAGGAGTACGCCAAGGGGCTGGAGGGCTTGCTGCTCAAGGAGCAGGAGGACGATCAGATGGGCGTGACCACTGACATTCAGCAGAAACAGGTGCGAATCGCCGAGTTGCAGGCCGAGGCCGAGGCTGTACAGAAGGTGAAGGCAGCCGAGGGCGACGCCCAGTCCCGCGTGGTCGAGGCCAAGGGCGAGTCCGACGCCATGCAATACACGCTGCCGCTGAAGGAAAAACAAATTGAGCAGAGCAAGCTCGAGGCCCAGGCGCGCAAAGAAGCCACCATCGAGAACGCCGACGCCGATGCCCAGGCCAAGGTGATCGACAGCAAGGCCGAACTCCAGCGGCGCAATCTGCTGGCCGACGCCGAGGCCAGCCGCATCAAGCTGATCGCGGCAGCCAACGCCGAACGCATGACCAGCGAGGCCGAGCTGCTGAACAAGTCTCCCCTGCTGATCAACAAGATCGTGGCCGAGCGGCTTTCGGACAAGATCCAGGTGCTCATGGTGCCGTCGGACGGCAAGTTCTTCTTTGCCAACGATGTCTTCAAGAGCGTGGCCGCGAGCAATCCGGTGGTGAAGCAGGAGATGGATTCGGAGTCTGAGCCGGACGCACAGCCGAAGAGCGGGCACTGAAGAGCCGGTCCGCATGGGCGAGAGATTCATTCTCTCGCCCATGTGAACTCTACAGGCAATCAATGAGGCTGTCTTGCATGACGGATCGTCGAAGGCCTCAAACGATATAATCCGCGCAAACGAAGGATTGAAAGAAAGCTGATCCCAATGAAGCTGAGATGGTTGATCGCGGTGGTCGCGAGTGGAGTAATGATCCTGATGGCGATCGCCGCGGCCGCGCCTAGCCAGTGGGACCAGCCCTCCGCTTCGCTCGCTGAAGAGATTGCCGGGATCCTCGGTCCCGGCCAGGCTCATCTGACAATCCGCAACCTCTCCACTATTCCAAACGATGAGATTCCGGCGATTCGGCGGCTGCTCGAGCAGGATTTGAAGGTGCACGGCGTGACCACCTCCGAAGCAGAAAGCGCCAACCTCCTTCGCGTAACGCTGAGCGAGAATCTGCGCGAGCGGCTGTGGGTGGCCGAGATCGTCGAGGGCAACGAGACGCGCGTGGCGATGGTGCATGTGGACCTGAAAGCCGATAGCCTTCCGCTCGTGCAAACCGGCATCGTACTTCGCAGCAAGCGCGTGTGGGGTTCTTCGAAGCTCACATCGAAAGCCATCTCATTCCCCAGCGAGCCGTTGCTTGCGGCCCTTGAAATCAAGGACGCTCTGATCCTCCTCGAACAGGGAGAGATTGCCGTCATCTCCTCAGCAACACCAGGAGACGAACAAGGGCAGCGTTTCAAACTCGGCCAGCATCTAACACCGCCGAGAGATCCGCGCGGCATTCTCATCCCCTCGGCGGACGGCGATGGCTTCACAGCCTTCGCACCTGGAACACAATGCACCGGAGGGTTTGCACACCCTGAGGTGACCAGCGCGAAGGAGAGCGAATGGTCGGTTCTCTGCCATGAGAGCGACGATCCCTGGCCCATCGCGATTGGGTTGATCGCGCAGACCGATGCCGCGAGTGGCTCGACCTCGCTCAAAGCCTTTAACAACGCGGCACGCGACTACTATACCGGCGTGGTCACTCCCAGCCTCGGCGTCGATCTGCCTCCGTTCTACACGGCCGCCCTGCTTCCCCGGCCCTCGGGAGCTGCATTTCTCTTCAACGGCATCGACGGCAAGGTGCAACTCGTCGAGAATGGCGCCCTCAAACCCGTCAGCGGTGCGCGCGACTGGGGCAGTGATTTTGCGGCGATCAACTCGGGCTGCGGCGCAGGCACGCAGATCATCGCCTCCGGCTCCGGTGAAGCGATCGCAGACAGCCTCCGCGCCTACGAACTGCCCGCGCAGGAGGCCGTTCCGGCCAGCGCTCCGCTCGCCACGGACGGTACCGTCACGGCTCTGTGGAGTGCGCCCGACGGCAAGAGCATCTTCGCCGTTGTGCGAAAGACAGCCGGGCCGGGCTCGGCAGATCAATACGAGGTGGACCGTGTTACGGCAAGTTGCAATGAATAGGTATCCCAACTTAGCCACAAAAACAAAAACGTGGCGAAGGTGGGGCACCCTCTGTCTTCTGGTAGCTGCGATGGCGCTCCCAGCGGTGGCACGCACGCGCCCCCACTATGGCGGCACGCTGCGCGTCGAGATCGAGGGCGAACCCTGGCAGCGCCCCGGCGGCCTGGCGCGGCGTTTGGTCTTCGACGGCCTCACCTCAATGAGCGCCGATGGAGCTCCGCAGCCCGCCTTGGCCATCGAATGGAAATCCGAAGACAACGATCATCGCTGGCAATTCCGTCTCCGGCCCGGCGTGCATTTCCACGACGGCACCCCGCTCACCTCAGTCAATGTTGTGGCCTCTTTGACCACCCTCTGCACCGCGGGCTGCCCGTGGACAGCCCTTCACGCTGTCGGGGCGTCGGTCGTCTTCACCGGCGACTCGCCCATGCCCAACCTGCCCTCCTTGTTAGCCGGCGATCAGTACCGCATCGCACTCACAATCTCCGAAAACGGCGCCACTCCCGCTGGAAATATCGGCACCGGGCCATTTCAACTCACCGGCTTTGCAAACGGTGTGCTCACGCTCGCCGCCAACGACAACTGCTGGCAGGGCCGGCCATTTGTCGACGGGATCGAGATTCACGTCCATCGCGCGATCCGCGACCAGTGGCTCGATCTTTCCGTTGGCCGCACCGACCTGGTCGAGGTTCCCGCCGAACAATTGCGACAAGCCCGCGAGCAGCGGCTGACCGTCGTGACCTCGCCGCCGGTCGCGCTGCTGGCGCTTCAGGTCGCGGACTCCGGCGCGCTCGGCAATCCGAACCTGCGCGCGGCCATCGCGCTGGCCGTCGACCGCGGCGCGCTCTCCAACGTGATCTTCCAGAAGCAGGGCGAAGTCACGGCCAGCCTGCTGCCCGCCGCGCTTACCGGTTACTCCTTCCTCTTCCCCACGGCTCGCGACCTGAACAAAGCTCATGAACTGCGCGGCGGCCTCGCTCCTCCTCCGCTCACTTTGACGGTCGAGGGTGATGGAGCCATGCAGCTGGCAGCCCAGCGAATCGCCCTGAATCTCCATGAGGCCGGCTTCACAGTCCAGGTGCTCCCGGCAGCGCAACATCCCGACCTCGTTTTGCGGAGGCTTCCGCTTGAAGGCTCACAGCCGGCAGCAGCCCTGGCCTCTCTGCTCGTGGCGACCGGTCAAGCCACACCAGTTGAGGAACAGAGCCTGTCAGAAGTTTTCAAAGTAGAACATGAACTTCTTAGTCGCAACACTCTGATTCCACTTCTCTATCTCCCGCGTTCAATCGCCGCTGGTGGCCGCGTACGCGACCTGCGTCTGGCCGCCGATGGCGCGCCCGATCTGGCCGGAGTATCGCTGGAGGATGCGCCGTGAGCATTCGCCAGAAGCTCTTGCTGCTTCTCTCGCTCACTGTGGCGGCTGCCGTAGCGGCGGTGGCATGGACGGTGCTCGTCCGCATCCGCCAGGTCTTCGACGAGCGCGACCGGCAGGAAACGGCTCTCATTGTCAGCCAGTTTCAGCGCGAGTTCCAGCACCGGTCGGCCGAGGTGGCCTCAGCCGTGGAGCGCATGGCCGCCACAGAGCGGCTCCGCTCGATGGCCTTCGAGCTGGCCCAAACCGGCGACGGAGCCCCCTATCTCACCGAAGCCACGAGCCTGGCTCAGGACGCGCAGCTCGACTTCCTTGAGATTGTCGAGCCCGACGGAAACGTGGTCAGCTCCGCGCAATGGCCGGCCCGCTTTGGCTACCCGGAGCCTGCCGCCGAGCATCCCGCCCAGACTTCGTTCCTCAAGCGCGAAGAGTTGCCTGACGGCAGCACGGCACTTGGACTCTTTGCTGTGCGAGCCGTTCGCCGGACAGAAGCGGCTGGGGCCAGCAGTGAGCAGGCGGTTCGGCTGGTTGGCGGCCAGCGGCTGGATCAGACCTTCCTTGCCGACCTGCCTGTCGCGCCCGGAATGCAGGTCAGCCTTTACCGCGATGGCGGTCTCAACGCAGGCGCCAACCCGGATGGAACGCCAGCCACCAGCCCCACTTCCTCGTTCGACCCCAAACGTCTGGTGGGCGCAACGGGCGACGTTCCCGGCGCGGCCCGGTATCAGGCATTGATCGACTCCGCGCTCAGGACCGGCCAGCAGACGAGCGGCATCCTTTATCTCACAGACCGCCGCGAAGATTCCGTCAGTGCGACCGCCATCCCCCTGAAGAGCGACTCCGGCGCCGTGCTGGCAGTTCTGACTGTGGCCATCTCGCGCGCCGGAATGGTTCAGGCGCAACAGCATATCAGGGCCATTGCTTACGGCGTTGCCGCCGCCGGGATTCTGCTGGCCGTCCTCTTCAGCCTGTGGATTGCGGCGCGCATCTCGCGGCCCATCGAGCAGTTGGCCCGCGCGGCCGAGGAGGTGGCCAAAGGCAACTGGGAGGCACGAGTCGCCCAGCCCGGCAAGGGCCGCGACGAGCTCAGCGTGCTGGCGCGCAGCTTCAACCACATGACCGGGCAACTCGCGAGCCAGCGCGAACGGCTGGTGCAGAGCGAGCGCGTGGCAGCGTGGCGCGAGTTGGCCCGACGTCTGGCCCACGAACTCAAGAATCCGCTCTTTCCCCTGCAACTGACCGTCGAGAACCTGGTTCGGGCGCGCGAGCTGCCGCCAGAAGAATTCGACGAGGTCTTCCGCGAGAGCACCGCAACCCTGGGCATGGAGATTGCCAACCTGAAGACCATCATTGGCCGCTTCAGCGACTTCAGCAAAATGCCCAAGCCGGAACTGGAGCGCATTGACGCCAAGGATGTGGTGGGGCGGGTGATTTCGCTCTATGGAGCCGCCGGCGATAAGAGCGAGGCAAAAATCCGCTTCGAGAGTGATCTTCCCGGCCAGCCGATGCCGCTGATGGTCGACCCCGAACTGCTGCACCGCGCCCTGAGCAATCTTGTCTTGAACGCGATGGACGCCATGCCAGAGGGCGGCACGCTGACCCTCGGGGCCAAGCCTGACGGAGATAAGATCGAGATTCGCATCGCCGACACCGGCGAGGGCCTGACACCCGAGGAGTGCGAGCGGCTCTTCACGCCGTACTACACCACCAAGCAGCATGGAACCGGGCTGGGCCTGGCGATCGTGCAGTCGGTGGTGGCAGACCACGCGGGCACCATTGCAGTTGAAAGCCGGCCCGGCGGCGGAGCCGTCTTTGTCATCACGCTGCCGAAAGCCAGCTCTTAGCTTTTAGCTGTTAGCTGTAAGCCATGAGCCTTTGACTGGCGCCGCCTGTATGGTTGTAATCACGCATCACGTACGAACCGAGGCCCTCCGCGCAGTGAGGAATTGAGAACCAAAAGCTGAAAGCTGATAGCTGAAAGCTGATTTTATGACCGCAAAAGCAACGATTCTGATTGTCGATGATGAAGCCAACACGCTGGCTTCGCTCTCCCGCGCCTTCCGGCTTGCGGGCCACGAGGCCGTGGTCTGCGACAACGCCGCTCGGGCGCTGGAACTGGCCCTTGTGCAGCCCTTCGACCTGATTCTGAGCGACGTGGTGATGCCTCGCCGCGACGGCCTTGCGCTGCTCGAAGATTTGAAGACCGCAGGCGTGGCGGCTCCGGTCGTGATGATGAGCGGCCAGGCGCATATCGAGATGGCCGTCCGCGCTACGCGGCTCGGCGCGCTCGACTTTCTGGAAAAGCCTCTCTCCACCGAGAAGCTGCTGGTCACGGTCGAAAACGCCCTCAAACTAACCCGTCTGGAGACCGAGAACCAGGACCTGCGCACCCGCGTCGGCAAGCACACTCTGGTCTGGACGGGCGAGACCATGCGCCGCGTGATGGCGCAGATCGAACGTGTGGCGGCCAGCGAATCGCGCATCTGCATCTACGGCGAGACCGGCACCGGCAAGGAACTGGTGGCCCGAACGCTGCATGAAAAGAGCAACCGGACCGCGGGGCCGTTCGTCACCCTTAACTGCGCGGCCATTCCTGCAGAGCTGATCGAGAGCGAACTCTTCGGCCACGAGAAAGGCTCGTTCACCGGAGCGGCCCAGCGCCACACCGGCAAATTTGAGCAGGCTCACCGCGGGACGCTTTTTCTGGACGAGATCGGCGACATGCCGGCAGCCATGCAGGCCAAGCTGCTGCGCGTGCTCGAAGAGGGGGAAGTCGAGCGCATCGGCTCGGGCAAGCCAACCACGGTCGATGTTCGCGTCGTTGTTGCCACGCATCGCAACCTTGAACAACTGGTCGAGTCCGGCGGTTTTCGCCGCGACCTCTACCATCGCGTCGTCGTCTTTCCCGTCGAACTGCCTCCACTTCGCCAGCGCCGCGAGGATCTGCCCGCGCTGGTCGAGCACTTTGCCCGCCAGGTAAGCGCACAGAACGGATGGAAGCCAATCCCCTTCACCGTCGAGGCCATCGAGGCACTCAAACAGTACAGTTGGCCGGGCAATATTCGCGAGTTGCGCAATGTGGTCGAACGGCTACTCCTGCTGGCCGGAGCCGAGGTGGACGCCGAGGCAGTCGCTTTGGCGCTGCCTGCCTCTCACTCCTCCGTTAAAACGGCAAGTCTGCCGGACGCCGGCGCAACCGGTCCGCTTGCCGAGCGCGTGGCGGCTTTTGAACGGGCCACGATGCTGGCCGAGCTCGACCGGCACAATCGGAATGTAACCCAGACAGCCAAAGCCCTGGGCCTCGAACGCAGCCACCTTTACAAAAAATGCCAGCAGTTGGGAATCGACCTGCAGAGCCTGCCCGAGCGAGAGTAGCAGTTTGGGCCATCTTCTCTGTCGCAGCTTGAGGCCACTGCGGCTGGCTGCGAATCCCTCCATCAATAATGGCGCCGAAGGATCTTGCCGGTCCTTCCTGGATTTAGGGCCGATTCTGCCCCGACCGCTCTTCCATTCCCTTGATCAGGGATTCCTGAAACTGAGGCTGGGCGGCTTGCGCCAACTGGAGCGCCTTCTGGAAATAGGGGAGCGCCTCCTGCGAGCGCCCGTTCGCATCCAGCGCTTTGCCCAGCGTGGCGTTGACGGTTGCAGAGTTGGGCGCCAGGGTCTCGGCCAGTTGCGCTTCCGCGAGAGCTTCCGGGGCTTTGTTTTGCGCCAACAGGACGCCCGCTTTTTGTCCGTGGCTCAAAGCGGCGGCAAGTGGAATCTCGAAATGGCCATCGTAGATGAAGACGCCGTAGTCGATGACAGCAACCGGTTTGAGCTGCCTGAACCGGTCGTAAGGGTCCAGCGGAGTGGGGCCGAATTCAAAGCCGGAGAGGACGCCGGCGCTCATGAGGACCGGACCATCGATGACCGGCGGCACGTCGTGCGGGGCATCGAAGTAAAGAGAATCGGCTGTGATCAGCGGCTTGCAGGGAATGCCGTAGTAGGTATAGTCCGCAACACCCTGGCCAAAGTAGGCAAACCAGCAGTTCTTGATGCCGTGAGCGTCCAAGTAGCGCTTCACGGAGATCAGTTGCTGGCCCCAATCGGAGCTGGAATCGCTGAGCAGTTCGTGAACGCGAGAGGGTCCTCCTGCTGCTTCGTTCGCGTAGGAGATGTAGGCCGGAAAAGTGCCCGTTACCGAGACCGCCTGAAAGACAAGCAGCGGAACCACCAGGTAGAGCCAGCGGCGATCCCTGTGGACGAGCCTCGATACAGCCCCGGCAATCATGACGGAGAGGAAGATGTAGATGGGAAGGACGTGGCGGACACCGATGTTCATGCCCCCGGCCATGGCAAAGGCCATGTAGATTGCGGCCGGTATTGCCATGTACACAATCTCGCGCCAGGGGCGAGGCCTGCACGCGGCAATCGCACACAAGCTCATTACAAAGAGGATGAGGAAGGTAAGGGTTGACTTGATGACCATGGCCACGGGGAAATAGAACCAGACCGGATGCGGGTAGATCGTGCCAAGCAGAAAGCTGGTAAAAGCCTTTGACTGAAATAGAACGTGGGCGAAGCCGTAGATGTAGGACTCAGGAAGCAGGCGCAGCTTTGCCGAGGCAGCGAGCAGATCTCTTTCGGCGAGGTTGGGAACGCGAGCTAATTGCGCGGCAACAGGCGGGTTGAGGTGCAGTCCATCGACCCTGGCCGCGTAGCGGAAGTCGTACGAGGCCCATAGAACGCCAACGGAGAGAGTCGCAATAGCGATCAGTGCCCCTGCGAAGCGAAGCGCGCGCTTTCCGCGGCTGGGGGCGACCTCCCAGGGTAGAGGAGCCCGGGGCCAGGCTATCTCAACAATGGCCAGGAGGAGCAGCATGGGAAAGAGAAGAACCGAGCTGTGCTTGGAAGCAAGAGCCAATCCGGCCACCAGGCCAACAACTCCCAGCCGGACTATGGAGGGAGACTTCGCATACCGGTAGAAGGCATAGATCGACCACAACATGAAACAGGCGCCGCCGGCGTCGGTGGTCATCAGCGCCGAATGAGCGAGCAGGGTCGGGTCGAAGGCGATGAGACCGAGAGCGATCAGGCCGGCGCCCGTACCGAACATCTCCTGCGCGGCGAGGAAGACGATCAGGGCCAGCAGGATGGTGATCACGGAGGTCGCGAGGCGAACGCGGAAGAGAATCGTGTTCGCGTCGTTGCCGAAGAGGAAGTCTCTGCCTCCGGCCGCTTCCTGAAGCCGGTAGGGGCGGTCCTCAAGCGGGGGCATTTTGAATTGCATCTTCAAGAGCGGCAGGGCGCCGAGATACTTGATCAGCGGCGGGTGCTCAGGGTTGAGCCCGAAGTCCCCGTGTGTGGCCTGCATGTATGCCGAGTAGATATGATCCGGTTCGTCCCATGTGGCGGAGTTCGCTCGCGCCATCAGCACAAGTTGCAGAAGTATAACCGCAAGCAAAGCTGCAACAGCGGCGGCAAGGGCAAAGCGGCGAAGTTTCGTATCGGGTCCGCTCATGGATCTCCTCGACTTGGCAACAGGAGTAGACCCAACCATCATCTCATCCGCTGCAAGGCAGGCTGCACGATCTCCGTTTTGGTGCCGGCTTATCTGAATCTATCTCGGCTACGACAGTCTTTCTACCCAACCAGTTCCATCGCGCGAATAGTCTCTTTGCGCACGGTGAGTTGCTCCACTAGATCAGCACGCACCTCGTAGCCGCGGCCGGGGGTCTCCGGGATGGCGATCTCGCCCGCCGGGGAAACCGTAACCTCCGGCTCGATGATATCCTCGGCCCAGTAGCGCGCCGATGCGGAGATGTCGCCGGGCAGCATGAAGTTCTCCAGCGTCGAGAGAGCAATGTTGTGCGACCGTCCCACGCCCGACTCCAGCATTCCGCCGCACCAGACCGGGATCCCACGCTCCTGCGCCGCGTTGTGCACGGCGATAGCCTCGGAGAAGCCTCCCACGCGTCCCAGCTTGATGTTGATGATCCGGCACGACTCCATCTCGATTGCGGCCAGCGCATCGCGCCGGTTGTGGATCGATTCGTCCAGGCAGATGGGGGTGTTCAGGCGCTTTTGCAGCATCGAGTGGTAATAGAAGTCGTCGTGCCAGAGCGGCTGCTCGATCATCAGCAGGTCAAAGGCGTCGAAGCTGACCAGATGGTCCGCATCGCGGAGACGGTAGGCCGAGTTGGCATCGCAGCTAAGTTGAATCCCCGGCCAGCGGCTGCGCACCTTTTCAAAAACCTCGGTGTCCCAGCCCGGCTTGCACTTCAGTTTGATGCGCTGATAGCCGGCTGCCAGCTCTCGCTCGATGATCGCCATCAGTTCAGGAATCGAGGACTGGATTCCCAGCGACACGCCGCAAGGGATCGTATCGCGCACTCCGCCGATCAAATGGGCGAGTGAGACACCGATACGCTGCGCCTCTAGATCCCAGATGGCGTTCTCGAGCGCCGCCTTGGCCATGCGATTGCCGCGCACATGGCGGAAGATCTTCGGACACTCGCCGCCGTGCGCGGGTGACTGCGCCGCCAGCGTCGGGGCCAGCTCACTGACGATCACAGCCCAGGCGCTATCGGTTGACTCGGCTGAGAAGTGCGGCCGCTCACCCGCCGTGCACTCGCCCCACCCGGTCAGCCCCTCCGACTTGACCTCCGCCAGCAGGATTCTGCGGTTGCGCGTGACGCCAAAGCTGGTTTCAAAGGGACGCACCAGGGGCATGTGCAGTTCGCGCAGGATGATCGCATCAATCTTCATAAGCTTTTTGAGGCTCCTTTAGATGTGTGGCTTGCATCGTCCAGACTGATGGGACCTAACTCGAAGACTCCATTTCCTTCCGCATCCAGGGCGTAGCCAACGACGGCCAAACCCCGAGAAAACGCGTCTTGAAACTTGTTGCGGTTTTCCAACTGAACAGCGAGAGCCAGTTCCCGGCCAGCTTCCGAGGCCTTCCACTCATAAATGGAGGCGGAAACTTGAATGCGCTCCTCGATGACCTCTGCCGGTGCCCGACGGCCCTCTAGAATCGCGTTGACCCTGGGCGAATCGAGCTGCCACTCGGCGACCAGGCGGTCCGTCGGGAGCCCGCCTTGCAGTCGAGATGAGGATACACCATAAAAATCAACTTCGTACCGGCAGGCAACCGCTCCCAGCTTATGAAGATTGAGATAGGCGTTCTTGATTTCCAGCGGATCGAAGGTCCACTCCATGAGGTGAATGCCACGCGCGCGCGCCTCCTGACGCTGGGCCAGCTTCAATTTCGTTCCCAGGCCGCGGTTGCGGTACTCGGCCCGCACAGCCAGCATGTGAGAGTGCAGGTAGGTCCGTGGCTCAGCTTCTCCGGTCTTCATTCCCGGCCAGGACATGGCGAAACCAACCAGCGGCTCCGGCCCGCCTTCGGGCGCAGCGCCGGCAATCTCTGTGTCGAAGGCGCCAATGACCTGGCCGCCGATCTTCTGCGCCAGCAGAAACGCCTTGCGCGGAATGATCTCGCTCGTGTCCATTCCCCATGTCTCGATCTGGAGCTGGACGCAGGCCTCCAGTTCATCAAAGCCCGAGCAGGAGCGAATCGCGATCATGGCTGCGCCTCTGGAGCGGCGAAGGGCACGAGCTTCACAAACTGCTGAAAGACTCGGTCGGAGCCTCCAGGAGTGTCAGGGCACGACTTTAGTCGTGCCGTACGAGCTGCAAAATCGATGTGGGCTTTAGCCCCTGAGGGACGATTTTCATTGAAAACGCTCACAATCCCTCCATATTCTCCGACTGCTCGGCCAGCTTCCGCTTTGCCCCCGCCCATAGTGCTTCAAGTTCATCCGGGGAAAGCTCTTCGAGCGGCGACTCCGAGGCTATTTCCATCTCACGAAACCGCTGGCGAAAGCGCAGGTTGCAGCCGCGCAGCGCCATCTCGGCATCCACGCCCAGGTGCCGGCCCAGGTTGACCACGGTAAACAACAAGTCGCCCAACTCCGCCTCGACCGCGGGCTTGCGCGCCGGATCGTCTGAAGAAGCCTCGGCTTCCAGCTCCGCGGTCTCCTCGGCCAGCTTGGGAAGCAAGTCGCGCCAGTTGGGCCAGTCGAAGCCCGACTTCTGCGCCTTGGCCCCAAGCTTGGCCGCCTCAGCCAGGGCAGGCATTGCGCGCTGTACCGAATCCAATCTCGACACCGGTGGCATTTGCGCCAAAGGTGCGTCTGCTGCATGCAATGCCTTTTCGGCGGCTTTGATCTCTTCCCAATTGCGCAGCACGGCTGCCGAAGAGCCCTCAACCGCCGCATCGACGTTGGCCCGGTTGCCCGCTGCCCGCGAAGCCTCGTCGCCAAAGACGTGGGGATGGCGGCGCACCAGCTTATTGTTCAGGTGGTCCAGCGCATCGGCGATGGTGAAGTGGCCTTCGTTGGCCGCCATTTCGGCATAAAACAACACCTGAAGCAACAGGTCGCCCAACTCCTCGGCCAGGTGCGGGAAGTCGCGACGCTCGATGGCGTCGAAGACCTCGTAGGTCTCTTCCAGCGTGTATTTGCGAATGGAGTCGAAGGATTGCTCGCGGTCCCAGGGGCAGCCGCCGGGAGCGCGCAGACGCGCCATGATCTCAACCGACTGCTGAAACAACGCCGCCGCCCGCGCCGGATCGGATGCGATCGGCGAGGAAGGCTGTGCTGTGGAACTTTCAAGCGGAAGGTCCATGCACCTCCAGTCTACCCTGTGCCGGACGCCACACAAACGCTGTGTGCCCCATCTTCGGCGCGTCTTTGTTTTTGGGCTTTCGGGGCCCCCAACGGCAGGTCTTCGTTGCTGGGGTGATCTAAGGTAGGATACAAATACTTACGGCTTTTTAGCGTTCTTTACAATCTCCCCGTTCTCACAACCCTCTTGGTGCCCCATCCATTCGCGCACTTCGCGAATGGGTGGGAAACCAATAATCCCAACCCGCCCCGTCGATACGAAGCCGTATACTCAACTTCGCGCATGATTCGCATTCTGGGAACGATCTTTGCGGGCCTGCTGGGGCTGGCCTTCGGCAGCTTTCTGAACGTGTGCCTGAGCCGCTGGCCTGCGGGCGAGAGCATTGTCAGCCCGCGTTCCCACTGCCGCCAGTGCGGAAGAACACTCACCTGGTGGGAGAATGTGCCGCTGGTGAGCTGGCTGGCCCTGCGCGGCCGCTGCCGAACCTGCCGGGTGTGGATTGGATGGCGGTATACGCTGGTGGAAGCGGCGGTGGGAGGGCTTTGGGCTTTGCAAGCGTGGCGCTCATATAACGCCTTCTTTCCGCTCGAATTTGCCGCCGGAATGATGCTTCTTATGTGGGTTTTAGTGGGGCTTGCCGTCCTTGATGCCGAACACCTTTGGCTCCCTGATGCCATGACTTTGCCATGCATGGTACTGGGATTCGCCTGGTGGCTTCTTCAGGGAATACAGGTAGGATGGGCGTTGCACATGCCCCCCACACCCTGGGACGATGCCAAAGATGTCGGCAAGAGACTACTTGCGATATTGACTGCCGCCGCCCTCATCCTACTCATCCGTTGGCTCTACTGGCTGATTCGTCGCCGCGAGGGCATGGGGCTGGGTGACGCGAAGCTGATGGCAATGCTGGCCGCCTGGCTCGGCCTGCCGGGCGCTCTGCTTGCCTTCGGGCTCGGGGCGGTGCTCGGAGCGCTGGTCGCCGTTATTTTGCTGGTTATCCCCTCAGCCAGGCTCGACAAAAAAGCATGGACGGCTAGAAAGCTGCCATTGGGCACTTTTCTCTGCATAGGCGGCATCGTCAGCGCCCTGTGGGGAGAGCCCATGATTGCAGCCTATCTGCGCTGGGCTGGGTTCTGAGAGTTCCGCTTTTCAATGATCGATGAGAGGCATGTGGTTTTGAAAGGGCGCGGCTTTAGCCGTGCCGCCAAATGGGCAAAATGGGGTCTGGGCTTTAGCCCCTGAGGGAGTGCGTCTTGGGAGGCTTTCATTCCCTCGGCGGCTAAGGCCGAATACGTCTTACCGCTTTTGCGGCACGGCTAAAGCCATGCCCTTTCAAAGCAATAGGTCCGCAGTACGACTAATCCCTACTTCGCCGTCTCAACCGCCGGCGTCAGACTCACGGCCACGTTCTTCCCATTCGCGATCTCGGGCTCCTTCAAGGCCTTGATTGCCTCCTTGCCGTGGCGGCTATCGGGATCGTACTCAGCGACCTTCTGATAGTTCGCGCGCGCATCGGCGAGATTGCCCAGATGCCGGGCAGCCTCGGCCAGTCCCCAATAGACATCGGGGTTCTCCGGGTCCAGCACCATCGCGGACTCGAAGCGCGAAAGAGCAGCCCTCCAGTTCTTGGTTTGCAAATAATAGCCGCCCACTTCGATGTCTTTGGAGGCAGCCTCCTGGTGGGTGGGCTCTTTAACCATCAGCTTTTTCTTCTTGCCGGGCTGATCGTCGTCCGGCGGGGGCAGCAGATTCCCCAGGCCGGCAAGGCTGGAGCTCGAATTCTCCCCCATCCCGCTGCCAACCTCTGGCGCGGGGTCGTCGGGGCTGCGCACCGGGTCCAGATCGTCGCCCGGCAGGGGGATCGGAGCGTTCTCGGCTCCGTTATAGGTTCCTTCGGGCAGAGCCGGCGCGGTCTTAGAGGGCATGACCGGGACCGTGCTCGTATCCTCGGGAAAGGGATTGGCGCTGGACTGCGGAGCCGCTGCCGGCTTTTGGTTCTCGCCCGCCGGCTTGGCCTGGCCTGCTGCCGCTGGATCGCCGGATGCCGGAGTCTGTGCACACAGCCGTGGCGCCACCACCAGGCAGCCCGCCAGACACAGTGCAACTGAGAAGACTCGTTTCAACTTCGAATGCCTCATAACTGAAACCTATGCTCGCCAGGAATCAACTGACCACTGATCACTGACCACTGAGAAATGGTACGATGCGATTCATACCGCTCTAAAAGAAAGCATCGCACATCCGCATGGCACTCATCATCCGCTCTTCCGCCATCCACGCCGCCGGCTGCTACACCACCGCAGCAATCCGCAAGGGCGCACGCGTGGCCGAATACACCGGCCACAAGCTCACCAAGGCCGAGGCCGACACGGCCTACGAGAGCTCGCCGATTACCTACCTCTTTGGACTTGGGAGTGGCGAGATCGTCATCGACGGCCATTGCACCGCCATGTTCATCAACCACAGTTGCGACGCCAACTGCGAGACCAGCGAAGAAGATGGACGGGTGTGGGTCAAGGCCATCCGGAAGATCGCCGCGGGCGAGGAGATCACCTACGACTATTGCCTCTACGACGGCGGCGACGATGAGGCCCTCTGCAACTGCGGGGCAAAGAACTGCCGAGGCACCATGTACTCGAAGGAAGAAGTTCGCCGCCGCAAGTCCGCTGCCAGGAAGGCTCTCAAAAAAGCCGCCGAAGCGAAGCGCGGCAAGCCCAAGGCCGACAAGAGTGCAAAGGCTGCCAGGCGATAGCTACCGGAGATTCCGCAGTTCCGCGCTCAACGCGCCGAAATCTCAGCCCGAGCGAGACTAACTGGCCAGGATGGGAATGGCCGGGCCTTCGATCACCGGCTTGACCACCGGCGCGTCGGATTTGACGTACGAGATCTTGCCGGCCTCGATCTCGTCCTGGGCGATACGGCAGGGCTTGGTGGACTGAGTGCGAACAAGGGCGTGGGAGCCGCTCTGCAACTGCCGTGCGCGCCGGGCGGCCACTAGAACCTTGCGATAGTTCGAGTCGAAGCCAGTTTCAATCGTCATCGGAGTCCTCATCGAAATCCAGGAACTGCTGGCCGGAGTCGCGGCCAATGCCGAATGCCTCCAGCACGGGCTTTACCCGCTCATACGAGTTGACCTTCAGGCATCCCGCTGCTACCTCAAGCACGCGGCGCGATCGAAATGCGATCGGCTCGTCGTGGCGATAGAAGCGTTCGGCCTGCACGATGGCCTCCAGTTGCGCCACCGCCCGGTCCAGAATGTCATTGACCAGAATATAGCCGTATTCGCGATAATTCTCAATCTCCTTGCGGGCCTCGCTCAGCCGCCGATAGACCTCCGCCTCGTCCTCGACGCCCTCAGCGCGGCTGCGATTGCGCAAACGGGTGCGCAAAACTTTGGGGTTGGGCGGCAGGACGAAGATGCTCACCGCCTCCGGCATGGCGGCCCTCACCTGTGCCGCGCCCTGCACGTCGATGTCGAGCACCAGGTCGCGGCCCGCGAGGCGAGCCTGTTCGAGCGACGCGCGCGGCGTGCCGTAGAGGTCTTTGCCGAAGACCTCGGCGTGCTCCATAAACTCCCCGGCGGCGAGCATTCGCTCAAACTCCTCGCGGCTGGTGAAGTGGTATTCGCGCCCGTCCTGCTCGGAACCGCGCGGCTGGCGCGTCGTCCAGGAGACCGAAAACTCGATTCCGGTCAACTGCTTGCGCACCTCGTTCACCAGCGTGCTCTTGCCCGAACCGGAGGGCGCCGAAATGATGAAGAGAATTCCTGCCACGATGCGATTGTCCTTTGGTCAGTGGTCAGTGGTCAGTGGTCAGTGGTCAGACGAATCATCCGCGACCTCTACCGACAGTCAAGCAATCTTTCAGACGACCTGATCTGTACGTGCTGCCTAGCAAACCTCTGCACGAGTCTGCTTTGTGTCAGGGCACGACTTTAGTCGTGCCGTAAATGCTGCAAAATCAACTCGGGCTTCAGCCCCTGAGGAAAACTTTCCTTCCCGATTCGATTTGTTAGTGAATCCCCCCAGCAGAAACTGTTCGCTGTCCACTGACCACTGATCACTGTCTTGTTATTCTACGTTCTGGATCTGCTCGCGGGCCTTTTCGATCTCCGACTTCATGGCCAGCCCCAGTTCGGTAATGCGGGTTCCCTTCCCGCCGACGCCGCCGGTCTTCGAGAGCAGGGTGTTGGCCTCGCGGTTCATCTCCTGGAGCAGGAAGTCGAGCTTTTTGCCGACCTCGCCGCCGGCCGTCAACAACTCTCGAAAGTGGCCAATGTGGGTGGTCATGCGAGCGAGCTCCTCGGCAATATCACTTCGCTCGATCAGCACCGCAACCTCCTCGAGCACCCGTTGCCGATTGAAATCCTGGCCGGTGGCAGCCAGCAGCCGTTCGCTGAGCCGGGCCTGATAGCGCCCCTCGATCTCGGGGCGCAGCGCCGCCACACCGTCGTTGGCCTCTGCCAGGCGGTCCAGTGTGCCGTCGAGATCCGCTGCGAGAGCCTCGCCCTCCCGCGCACGCATGGTCTTCAATTCTTGAAGCAACGGTCCAATCTCTCGCTGCACACTCTCGATCAGTGCGGCTTGGTCCTCTTCGCCGTTCGAGCGATTGTCGTTCTGGAGCGCGCCGGGCATGCGAAGGATGGTGTTCAGGTCCGGCTGGCCGCCCAGGCCATGCTCCTCACGCGCCGCAGCAAAGGCAGCCAGATAGCCATTCACTAATTCGCGGTTGTAGCCGGCCGTCTGCTGACTGGAGCGGTCAATGGACAGTGTCAGATCCACATGTCCGCGGACGAGATTGTCTTTGATCGCCTTGCGCAGCTCCATCTCCAGCGCGTCCAGCCCCGAGGGCAGGCGCAACTGCACATCGAGAAAGCGGTGGTTCACAGTCTTGACCGTGAGCGTGTAGCTCAACTGATCATTGATGCGAACCTGAGAGCGCGCAAACCCGGTCATCGAAAAGATTGGCATGTTTACTTTCCCCTATTCCCTAGTCCCTAATCCCTATTCCCTGTTCTTCGGGCATCTCCATGAACTGCAGTTGGTAGAGCCGCTGGTATGTGGGCGACGTGGTCAGTAGCTCATCATGAGAGCCGATGGCGGTGATGCGCCCGTCTTCGAGCACGGCGATGCGGTTGGCGCGGCGAATGGTTCCAAGCCGATGAGCGATCACCATGACGGTGCGGTTCTGCATCAGGTTGGCCAGCGCGGCCTGGACCAGGGATTCGCTCTCGGCATCGAGCGACGAGGTGGCCTCGTCGAGAATGAGGATGGGCGCGTTTTTCAAGATGGCCCTGGCAATGGCCAGGCGCTGGCGCTCACCGCCGGAGAGCCGGAAGCCCTTCTCGCCGATCACCGTGTCGTAGCCTTGCGGCATGCGCAGAATGAAGTCGTGAGCCAGGGCGTTCTGCGCTGCCTCTTCCACCACCTTCAAATGGACATCCGGCTGGCCGTAGGCGATGTTGTTGCGCACCGTGTCGTTGAAAAGGATAGTCTCTTGAGTCACTTGGGCTACCTGGCGGCGCAGAGAGCTGAGGGTCACATCGCGCAGATCGCAGCCGTCGATGAGAATGCGCCCAGAGGTCGCGTCAAAGAAGCGCGGAATCAGGTTGACCAGCGTCGACTTTCCCGCGCCGCTGGGACCAACGAGTGCCAGGACCTCGCCGGCCTGAACGTCGAGATCGACGTGATGCAGAATCTGGTGCTCGCCCTCCTCCGTCGAGTAGGAAAACCCCACATTCTCGAAGCGAATCGAGTCCTTGAAGGTCTTGAATACGATTGCGCGCGGCTTCTCCTTGACGTCGTCCTCGGTGTCAAAGAAGCCGAAGATCGACATCGAGGCGCCCATGGCCTGCTGGAAACTGTTATAGAAGTAGGCGAATTTGCGGACAGGATCATAGAGCTTGAAGAGCAGGATGATGAAGGCGCCGAACAGGCCCATCGTCATGCGGCCATGCAGGATCTCATTGCGTCCGATGAAGAGCATCATGGCAATCGCCACCGCGCCAATCGAGTCCATCAAGGGCGAGCTGATCGACTGAATGCGCACACTGCGCAGGTTAGCGCGGAAGAGGCGCTTGGCGGCCTTCTTGAAGCGCAGAATCTCCCAAAGCTCGGTGTTGAAGGCCTTCACAATGCGGTTGCCGGTCACCGTCTCGTGCAGGATGTTCTGAATCTCGGCGAGCTTGTCCTGCCCGGTGCGCGTGCGGGTGCGCACTTCCCTGCCGATCTTGCGCGCGGAGGTCAGCACAACGGGAACAAAGAGCACCAGCGCCCAACTCAGGCGTCCGCCAAGATTGATTACAAGGACCAGCCCAACGAGAAAAGTGAAGAACTGTTGTAGAAAATCGCTAATGACCGAACTGAGAGCGACCTGCACGCGATCCACGTCGTTGATGAGCGTGGAGAGAATTGTGCCCGTTGCGTACTTATGAAAGAAACTCGACGAACGCCGCATCGTGGCTTCGTAAAGGTGATTGCGCAAGTCGGTAATGGTCGCGAAGCCGGCATAGTTGACCAGATAAGTGCCCAGATAGTCGCATAGTCCTTTGAGCAGGGTGGAGAGCACCAGCGAAAAGGCCACCACATTCCAGGCATTGTGCATATGCAGGAAATGGGGAACCAGGAGCCGCAGATCGAAGTGCCAGGGACTGTTGGGAAGGCCGAGAGTGATGGGGCCTTCGGGTGCATCCGGTCTCAGGACCTGGTCGAAGATGGGCTGTAGGAGCAGAATGCGGAAGGTGTCCAGCACCCCCACCGCGGCCAGCAGCATCACTCCGGGCAGCCACTCAAGCGTGTAAGGCAGCCCATAGCGCAGTAAGCGCAGGAATCTCTTCATGCTTTTCTACCTGGCCGGCTGACGCAAAACTCCATCCCCGCATTATATCTGGAGGATGCGGGAGGCGCTGCGCTCAAAGAATGCGCAAATGAGGGATGATTCACGCGATTAATCTTCGATAGTCCAGGGCAATCGCATGAATCCATTTTGTTGACTAGCCTGGTCCCGATTTCTATCGCGCCGGAGGCGCAGCGGTCCTTAGCCCCGCGCTTCAGCGTGGGGAAGGAGGCGGGAATTAGCCTTTCAGCCCCGTAGGGGCGGCGCAAACCGCGAAATTGTTATCAGGATATCGTTCATGCGATTGCCCTGTTCGAACGTCCAGCTTTTCGGAGCTGGGCAAGCAGGAACATTTAGAATAGAGACGATCGGAAAAATGTCTTGCGCCGGAGGGCTCCGGCGGGAAAGTTCGCGCTCATCCTTATGCAACGCTGGTCGAAGCTTTTTATTCCCACTCTTCGCGAGGCCCCGGCAGATGCCGAAGTGGCCAGTCACAAGTTTCTCGTCCGCGCCGGCTATATTCGCCAACTCGGCGCGGGCATCTACAACTACCTATTCCTGGGGCAGCGGTCGATCAACAAGATCATCGGCATTGTGCGCGAAGAGATGGACCGGATCGGCCAGGAGTTCTACCTGCCGGCCCTGCTGCCGAAGGAGCCATGGGAGAAGAGCGGCCGCTGGAGCGTCATGGGCGACAACATGTTCCGGCTGAAGGACCGCAAGGGAGCGGAACTCTGCCTGGGCATGACGCACGAAGAGATCATGACCACCATTGCGGGCAACGAACTGCGCAGCTACAAGCAGTTGCCGCAGATCTGGTATCAGATTCAGACCAAGTTCCGCGACGAGGCGCGGCCCAAGTCGGGCCTCTTGCGCACGCGCCAGTTCACGATGAAGGACAGCTATTCTTTTGACATCGATAAGGCGGGACTGGACAAAAGCTTCGATCTGCACGATGCAGTCTATCGCCGGATCTTTACGCGCTGCGGGCTTAGGTTTGTCGCTGTTGAGGCGGATTCCGGCTCAATGGGCGGCTCGCAGTCGCAGGAGTTCATGGTTTACACCGATGCGGGCGAGGATCTGATTGCAAGCTGCCCGGTTTGCGGGTATGCGGCCAATACGGAGAAGGCGACCTCGCGGCTGGAGCCGGTAACTGAGTTGGAGGCCACGGGCGACGGAACGCCGGAACTGATTCACACTCCCGGCATGGGCGCCATCGCCGACATCGCCGCCTTCTTGAAGATGAGCCCGGCCAACGACATCAAGTGCGTCGGCTACATGGCGCTGAAGCGCGGCGTCGCCGGACAGCCGGATGCTTGGCATGGTGTTGCCGCGTTCCTGCGCGGCGATCATCAGGTCAACGAGACAAAGCTGTTGGGCGCAATCGGCGCGGCAGAGCTGAGGACCATGCAGGGCGAGGAGTTGGCCCAGTACTTCAACGGACCGGCGGGCTTCCTTGGACCGGTGGGTCTCAAGCCTAACGCGAAGACGCTCGATGACGGGTTGACGGTCGTTGTGGATCAATCTCTCGAAGGCCGCACGAACATGGTTGCCGGGGCCAACAGGCTCGACTACCACCTGCGCAATGTGACGCCGGGCAGCGATTTCTCGTGGACCCTCATGGCTGACATTCGCACGGTCAATGAGAGAGAAAACTGTCCCAAGCCCGCCTGCAACGGCCAGTTGCTCGTCGGCAAAGCCGTCGAGATCGGCCACATCTTCAAGCTGGGTGATAAGTACACAGATTCGATGGGAGCGCGGGTGCTGGATGTGAACGGCAAGGAAGTAACGCCGATCATGGGCTGCTACGGCATCGGCATCGAGCGCATTCTCACCTCAGCCATCGAGCAATCCAATGATAAGAATGGATTTTGGCTTCCGGCTTCGATTGCACCTTTCACCGTTGTCGTCACGGTAACCAATATGACCGATGCACTGCTGGCCGCGACGGGCGAAAAACTGGCCGCGGAACTCGAAGCTGCGGGCCTCGACGTATTGCTGGATGACCGGGACGAGCGCGCCGGCGTCAAATTCAAGGACGCGGACCTGGTAGGCATTCCCTACCGGATCAACGTTGGCAAGAAGGCAGCCGAAGGCAAGGTCGAGTTAGTCACGCGGGCCAGCTCAACCAGCGTGGATGTGGCGTTGGCGGGCGTAGTGGCGCTGGTCAAGGAGCGTGTCGAAGAGGATGGGCTTTTGGGGGCGGTAGGCACCTAAGTACCGCGGTTGGGTTCACAGCTTCCCAGGTCCCAGAATCGGGACCTGGGGCACCCACAAGGATGCGATTGCGGCAGCCAACTGTTCACTGTTAGCTGTCCACTGTCAACTGCTTTTGAAGGAGCGCCGATGGCGTTGAAGGTCATTATTCCGAGACAGATGCGAAGGCATAACTGGACCACGCTGATGGTGCGCGTGGGTCTGCTCGGGTTTGCGGCCATCGCGCTCGTGTTTCTTTCTGTCGGCGGCTATTACTACTTCAAGTATCAGCGCATTTTGGACGACCGTCTGAAGCAGCCGATCTTCGCCTCGACCGCCAAGATCTATGCTGCGCCGCGCCAGGTGCGGCCGGGCCAGAAACTCTCTGTCCACCTCATCGCCAATGAATTGAGCGAGGCCGGCTACTCTGCCGATGGCGCTTCGCAGACCTCCCAGCTGGGTACCTACAAGCAGGGCGCGCAAACCATCACCGTGCGGCCAGGTCCGCAGTCCTTCCACGCGCCGGACCTCGCCGTGATCCGAGTCAGCGACGGGGTTGTCGAATCGATTACCGACGAACATGGGGAGCCGCTGGCCAGCTATGAGCTGGAGCCGCTGTTGATTACCGGCCTGAGCGACGATACCAACCGTACCAAGCGCCGCCTTCTTACTTACAACGAGATTCCGCAGAACCTGGTGCAGGCGGTGCTGGCCATCGAAGACCGCCGTTTCTTCGAGCACAGCGGCGTCAACTATGTGAGCATGATTGGCTGGGCCTGGCACGACGTGATCGGGGATCGCAAGCACCGCGGCGGAGCCTCCACGGTGACGATGCAACTGGCGAAGCTGCTCATCGTCGCCGACACAGGCACGATTCGATACAAAGTCTCCCAGATCATCGTTGCCTTCCAACTGGAACATCGCTTCAACAAGCAGCAGATCTTCGAGATGTATGCCAACCAGATCAACCTGGGCCAGCGCGGCAGCTTCTCCATCGACGGATTTGGCGAGGCCGCGCAGTCCTACCTCGGCCGGGATGTGAGTAAGCTCGATCTGTCGGACTGTGCGCTGCTGGCGGGCATGATTCAGCGGCCGAATTATTTTTCTCCCTTCCGCCACGGCGATCGGGCGATCGACAGGCGGAACCTGGTGCTCGATTCGATGGTCGAAACCGGAGCGATTACCAAGGATCAGGCCGAACACGCCAAGGCCGAACCGCTGCACCTGACCGAGCAGAGCGTGGACGCCAGCGAAGCCCCATACTTCGTTGACCTGGTTCACGAGCAACTGACGCAGAAGCTGGGCGAACGCGACTTCAATCGCGAGGGTCTGCACATCTATACCTCGCTTGATCCCGATCTGCAGCGGGAAGCGACAGCGGCTGTCGAATCCACGATCCACATTGTGGATGAGCGGGTGGACAAGCTGCACGCGCGCGACAAAAAACGCGGCATCGCATACGTCTATCCGCAGGTAGCGCTGGTGGCGCTGAATCCTCACACCGGCCAGGTGCTGGCGCTGGTGGGCGGGCGCAGCTACGGCAGTTCGCAGTTGAATCACGCCGTGGCCAAGCGGCCCACCGGCTCCATCTTCAAGCCCTTTGTCTATGCCACCGCCTTTGCCACGGCCGCCGAGGGCACCACGCTCCCCGGACAGAGCAAGCTCTTCTCGCCGGTGACCATTCTGAGCGATGTGCAAACCACCTACGACATCGGCGGACAAGAGTACACGCCGCGCAACTTTGAGGGCGAGTATCACGAGACAGTAACGGCGCGCTATGCCCTGATGCGCTCGCTGAACAACGCCACCATTGGTTTGGCAGGGATGGTGGGATTCGATCGCGTGGCTGCGCTTGGCCGCGAAGCCGGCATCAAAAGCGCGCGCGGAACGCCTGCGGTAGCCATCGGCGCCTATGACGCCACGCCGCTCGATATGGCTGGCGCCTATACCGTCTTCGGCAACGGCGGTTTGCACATCGATCCCTGGATGCTGGCCAGTGTGCGCACCTCCACCGGTGACGTGGTGACAGACTTCACGCCCACTTCCAAACAGGTTCTCGATCCGCGCGTGGCCTATCTCACCACCAGCCTGATGCAGAACGTGCTTCGTGGCGAAGGCACCGGCGCCGGCGTGCGCAACATGGGATTCATCTCTCCCGCCGCGGGCAAGACCGGCACCAGCCACGACGCCTGGTTCGCCGGCTTTACCAGCAACCTGCTGTGCATCGTCTGGGTCGGCAACGACGACTATACCGATATCAAGATCCAGGGTGCCGACGCTGCCGCGCCCATCTGGGCGGCATTCATGAAGAAGGCTGTCACGCTGCCGCAATACTCCGACACCAATGAATTCAAGGCTCCCGAGGGCGTTGAAATCGTCTCCATCGACAAGGCGAGCAACCTGCTCAGCGATGCGACCTGCCCGGACAGCTTCGACGCGGCATTCCTCGACGGCACCGCGCCCATGGAGACCTGCGACCACCCCGGCGAACACCGCAACATACTGCAAAAGATCTTCGGGCTGGGCAAGCCGGCGAATTAGGGGTAGCCGCGCCGGCAGCAGCCAATCGCCCGCGCCGTAGGCGCAGCGGTCATTAGCCCCGCGCTTCAGCGTGGGTTGGCGAGATCAAAAGGTCATCCGGAGTCCTGTAGGGACGGCGCTCATGCCCCGCGATCTTCTAACATCTTGCGAGAATTACGAAAAACACAATCCGGGAGCACCCCCAAGCCTGAAAAACGGCGAACACCACCGCGGCAACTCCGCGGGTTCTCTCCGGCGGATTCCACTACCCGAAGACCGGTAAATGTTTTATATTTCCCTTGCTATGACTTTCAGAACCCGCTCCATCCTTTTCTCCCTGTTGCCGCTTGTCGGCTTGCTTTTGTTCGTCCCCTTCGCGCCGGCGCAAAGTGCACCCGCTACCAAGCCCACCGTCGCCGAGGCATTGGCCTTTATCGACAGCGCTGAGAAAGAACTGGGCGCGATCAGCGTCGATGTGGCGCGCGCCTCGTGGGTAGAAGAGACTTACATCACCGACGACACCGTTACCTTGGTGGCCGAGGCCAACGACCGGCTGATCGCACGGCAGACTGCCCTGATCGGCGAGGCGCGCAAGTTCGATAGACTGGCGCTGCCGCCCGATGCCGCGCGCAAGCTGCTGCTGCTCAAGCTGGGCATCGGTTTGCCTGCGCCCTCCGATCCCACACTGCGCGCCGAAACCACCCAGAAGGCCGCGCAGCTTGACGCCGCCTATGGCAAGGGAAAATACTGTCCCGACGCAAACCCCGACCACTGTCTGGGCATCGACGAGATCGGCGTCAAGATGGCCAGGAGCCGCGATCCGAAAGAACTCGCCGCCCTGTGGACGGGCTGGCATGCGGTGGGCGTGCCCATGCGCGGCGACTATGCGCGGCTGGCCGAGTTGAGCAACCAGGGCGCGCGCGAGCTGGGCTTTGCCGACACCGGCGCGCTCTGGCGTTCGCAGTACGACATGACGCCCGAGGAATTTCAAACCGAGATTGAACGCCTCTGGAAACAAGTTGAACCGCTCTATCTGGAGCTGCACACCTACGTCCGCCGCAAGCTCATCGAGAAGTACGGCGACGACGCGCGACGCCCCGACGGCATGATCCCCGGAGACTTGCTCGGCAACATGTGGGCGCAGGAGTGGGGCAACATCTACGACGTCGTCGCGCCACCCTCCGGCCCGATGCCCTACGACCTGGGCGCCATCCTCAAAGCCCGCAACACCGACTCGCAACAGCTCGTCCGCTACGGCGAAGGCTTCTATAAGTCGATCGGCTTCGATCCCCTGCCCGAGACATTTTGGAAGCGGTCGATGCTCTCTCATCCGCGCGACCGCGACGTGGTCTGCCACGCCAGCGCATGGGACGTGGACAACCAGCTCGACGTGCGCATCAAGGCCTGCTTCCAACCGACCGCCGACGACTTCGTCACCGTGCATCACGAGCTCGGCCACAACTACTACCAGATGGCCTATCGCAATCAGCCGTACTTTTTCGCAGGGGGTGCGAACGATGGTTTTCACGAGGCCATCGGCGATTCGATCGCGCTCAATGTCACGCCGGTTTACCTGAAGAAGCTGGGCCTCATCGACGAGCTTCCACCGGAGAGCGCGGATATCCCGCTGCTGCTGCACACGGCGCTCGACAAGATCGCCTTCCTGCCCTTTGGCTTGCTCATCGACAAGTGGCGTTGGCAGGTCTTTTCAGGCCAGACCACGCCGGAGCACTACAACAGCGCCTGGTGGGCGCTGCGCGAAAAATATCAAGGCATCGCACCGCCGGTCGCGCGCTCCGAGGCCGACTTTGATCCCGGTGCGAAGTACCACATCCCCGGCAATATACCTTACATGCGCTACTTCCTGGCGCGCGTCTACCAGTTCCAGTTCTATCGCGCCATGTGCCAGGCCGCCGGTTACAAGGGGCCGCTCAATCGCTGCTCGGTCTACGGTTCGAAGGAGGCCGGCGCGCGACTCAATGCCATGCTCTCGATGGGCTGTTCCAAGCCCTGGCCCGAAGCGTTGAAGGCCATGACCGGCACCGACAAGGCCGACGCCTCAGCCATCGTCGAATACTTCAAGCCTCTGATGGACTGGCTAAAAGAGCAGAACAAGGGCGAAAAGGAAGGCTGGACGCTGCCGGCCGACCCGCTGAAATAGACGGTCGCGGAGGCTCAGCTACAGTTTCCCAGATCCTGAAATCTCGATCTGGGGAGCCCCGCTAACTAACATACCGGCTTGGTGAACCCGACACACTCTGTTCGGGAACCGGACTGTTGGCTGACAACAGGCGCCTAGCTTCAGGCGAGACGTTTACCAGCTTGCTTTGATTTGCTTTCATGAAGTGACAGGCGAAACGCTGTGAACTGATTTCAAACCGGTGTAGTGTTCCTTGCCATCCTAGGTAGGCAATAGCTTCTTTGGCATCGACACAAGAATAGGCGCCGCATTCTGCTCGTATGTGGCCCGCCTGCTTGCTGAGAAGCACCACAGTCCCGAATAGCGCCAAGATTCCGACACTAACACCAAAGAAAGGACTTACAGCAAAGCCGACTATCCCTCCAGCAAGGAGGGAGAGGAATGAAAGCAGCTTTGCGAGAGAATGCGCTGCGTGAATAGCCCTTATGTGCTCAATGCACCGACCACAATAAGGGACTTCCCATTGTTTTGTTTCTGTGTGCACGACCCTATTGCCGCGTGATCTAGTAGCTGAAACGGCTAACACACTGTCCGGGGTGGCTCCGCAACAGGCACACTCGTTAGGAAACGCAAATCGAAAGCCCGACACATCGACTCTCATAAGAATTCCCCGACACGATTCAGAATCTGAATAGTTTTAGAATCGCCGCACCGAGTTTGCGCCGCCGTCCGCTTTTTGTGAGAGGAATATGAATCCTTCGAGAAACCTTTGACTTAAAAGCAGATATCCCCAGGAATCTCCGAAATGAGAAACCACCTCTATTCATCATTACACCTCTAGGTTTATCTGGATTATTCGCGCCCAAAGTTGCATTGTCAACTTACTAAAGTTGTCGTTTCCACTTGCTGCTGATCGCCGGGAACTGGTGGCCCAGGTCTGACGACTAACAATGGGTGTCCCGCATCTCGATTCTGAGCAGTTAACCGGCTTTGGCCGGTGGGGTTGGGAAGGAACATGGAGGCGATATTCTGTAGGCGTCCATGCTGGCGGCAAGTAGGCCGTCCATTTCACTGGTGCTTCTTCATGGA
>Ga0302320_10000463_pt1 | contig 96558 bp, 92 predicted proteins | sample Bog_T0_3_FD_202130 | JGI IMG/M metagenome (GOLD analysis project Ga0302320, IMG submission 202130) | Peat permafrost microbial communities from Stordalen Mire near Abisko, Sweden - Bog_T0_3 | ecosystem: Environmental > Terrestrial > Soil > Wetlands > Peat | place: Sweden: Abisko, Stordalen Mire... | reverse complement strand
ACCTACAAGACCGCGGGCGACGTCGTCACGGTCGACGTGCTCGACAAGCTCAAGGAGCTCGGCTTCACGACCGCCTTCCAGGCCGGCATCTCGATCGGTATCGACGACATGATCATCCCGGAGTCCAAGAAGGAGATCGTCTCCGACTCCCGGCGCAAGATCGCCGAGGTCGAGAGCCAGTTCAACAAGGGCATCATCACCGACGGCGAGCGCTACAACAAGGTCGTCGACATCTGGACCAACGCCACGGACCGGATCGCCAAGGAGGTATTCGCCAAGCTCGAGGCCAACGAGGGGAAGACCGAGGTCAACCCCGTCTACATCATGATGGACTCGGGCGCCCGCGGCAACAAGCAGCAGGTGCGCCAGCTCTGCGGCGCGCGCGGACTCATGGCCAAGCCCTCCGGCGAGATCATCGAGCGCCCCATCCTGTCCTCGTTCCGCGAGGGCCTGACCGTGCTCGAGTACTTCATCTCCACGCACGGCGCCCGCAAGGGCCTCGCCGACACCGCCCTCAAGACGGCCGACGCCGGCTACCTGACCCGTAAACTCTGCGACGTGGCCATGGACGTCATCATCGCCGAGGAGGACTGCGGCGCGCGCGACGGCGTCTGGAAGAAGGCGATCTACGAGGGCGACGACGAGATCGTCGGCCTTAAGGAGCGCATCATCGGCCGCTGCTCGAGCGACAACGTCAAGAACCCGCTCAAGCCGAGCGAGACGATCGTCGGCTCGGGCGATCTCATCACCGAGGAGATTGCCGCCAAGATCGAGGACGTGGGCATCGAGCGCGTGAAGATCATGTCGCCGCTGACCTCGTCCTCGAAGCACGGCATCGACGCCCGCTCGTACGGGATCAACCCCGCGACAAACCGGATCGCGAAGATCGGCGACTCGGTCGGCATCATCGCCGCCCAGTCGATCGGTGAGCCCGGCACCCAGCTGACGATGCGGACCTTCCACATCGGCGGCGTCGCCTCCGGCGGCTTCAAGACCCCCGAGATCCGCATCAAGGCGGCGGGCACCGTCAAGTACCGCGGCCTGCGCCTCGTACAGGCGGCCGAGGGCGGAAACATCGTCCTCAACAAGACCGGCTCGATCCAGATCCTCGACGACGAGGGCAAGGAGCTCGAGACGTACAACATCGTCGTCGGCTCCTTCCTGCACGTCGGCGACGGCGAGAAGATCGCCAAGGGCGCCGTGCTCGCGGTCTGGGACCCGTACAACGTCCCGGTCCTCTCGGAGAAGGGCGGCACGCTCGTCTTCAAGGACATGATCCCCGGCGTCACCGTGAAGCGCGAGCTCGACGAGTCGTCGGGCCGCATCGCGACCGTCGTGATCGAGCACAAGGAGGACCTGAATCCCCAGGTCGAGGTCCGCGACGCCAAGAACAAGCCGCTCGCCTCCTACTCCATCCCCGTCGGCGCCCAGATCGCCGTCAACGAGGGTGACACGATCGCCCCCGGCGCCCTCCTTGCGAAGACGCCCCGCCAGGCGTCCAAGACCAAGGACATCACCGGTGGCCTTCCCCGCGTCGCCGAGCTCTTCGAGGCCCGCCGCCCGAAGGAGGCCGCCGAGATGGCGCGCATCGACGGCATCGTCTCGTTCGAGGGGACGATCCGCGGCAAGCGCAAGCTCGTCGTCAAGAACGAGGAGACGCAGCAGGAGGAGGAGCACCTGATCGCGGCCGGCAAGCACGTCATCGTGCAGCCGGGCGACGTCGTCCACAAGGGCCAGCACCTCACCGAGGGCGCGGCGGACCCGCACGAGATCCTCGAGATCCTCGGGCCGGCGGCGCTCTACGAGTTCCTCATCGGCCAGGTCCAGGAGGTCTACCGCCTCCAGGGCGTGACCATCAACGACAAGCACATCGAGATCATCATCCGCCAGATGCTGCGCAAGATCCGGATCACCGACCCGGGCGACAGCGAGTACTTCTGGGGTGAGCAGGTCGACCGTGCGGCCTTCCTGTCCGACAACCGCCGGATCGAGGAGGCGGGCGGGAAGCCGGCCGAGGCCGAGCCGATCCTGCTCGGGATCACCAAGGCCTCGCTCGAGACGGAGAGCTTCATCTCGGCGGCTTCCTTCCAGGAGACGACGCGCGTCCTCACGGACGCCTCTACGCTCGGGAAGGTCGACATGCTCAAGGGCTTCAAGGAGAACGTGATCATGGGCCACCTAATACCGGCGGGCACGGGCCTGCCCCAGTACAGGCACCTGAAGATCAGCCTTCCCTTCGGCACCGAGCTGATCGACGAGACGAAGCCGGTCGAGGCCAGCGCGAGCTGACCCTTAAACGGACAATTTAGGACGGGCAGGGGGCCCCATTAGGCCCCCTGCACGCCCCGTTGCCGTTGCGGGCGCCCCCCCCTGGGGGGCCGCCCGGGCGCGCCGGCCCCGAAATGGGCGGGCGTTTTTTCTTGTGTTTGAGGGTGCCAAGCGGGATTTTGAGCACCCTTTTCTTCAGTTCACACGCACAACCGGCACCCGCCGGCCTGTGCCTCTCCTCGCGAGCCGCGCCCGAATCGCGGATTTCGCGAACCAGAGTTCATTTCGCCAAAAAGTTCTTGCCGACGTTTTGGCGCAGCGTAGTTTCAACCTCTTTTCCTTTCCCAATTTCCCTCTCTTAACCGCCTCGTATGCCGACAATCAACCAGCTGGTTCGCAATGGCCGCCGCAAGGTGCGCATCAAGTCGAAGTCCCCGGCTCTGCAGGGGAACCCGTTCCGCCGCGGCGTGTGCGTCCAGGTCATGACCCGTACGCCGAAAAAGCCGAACTCGGCCATCCGCAAGGTCGCGAAGGTGAGGCTCACGAACGGCAACGAGGTCATCTCGTACATCCCGGACGAGGGGCACAACCTTCAGGAGCACTCGATCGTCCTCGTGCGCGGCGGGCGCGTCAAGGACCTCCCGGGCGTCCGCTACCACATCGTGCGCGGAACGCTGGATGCGACTGGCGTCGAGAAACGGCGCCGCAGCCGCTCCAAGTACGGCGTCAAACGCCCGAAGGAAGCCAAGAAGTGATCCGGAAACGAACCTAGCCCATGTCACGCCGCCACAGAGCCGAGAAACGCACCGTCACCCCCGACATCCGGTACAACAGCCCGCTTGTCGCGCACCTGGTCAACGTGATCATGAAGTGCGGGAAGAAGAACCTTGCCCAGCGCATCGTCTACGGGGCCTTCGAGAAGGTCTCCGAGAAGCTGGAGAAGGGCGACCCGGTCGACCTGCTCCTTGGCGCGCTCGAGAACGCGCGGCCCCGCCTCGAGGTGAAGAGCCGCCGCGTCGGCGGCGCGACCTACCAGGTCCCGATTGAGATTTCGTTCGAGCGCCAGGAGAGCCTCGCGATCCGCTGGATCGTCGACGCCGCGGGCTCCCGCAAGGGCGTCACCATGCGCGACGCCCTGGCCGCCGAGATCATCGATGCCTACAACAACACGGGCACGGTGGTGAAGAAGAAGGAAGACACGCACAAGATGGCCCAGGCGAACCGCGCCTTCGCCCATCTGCGCTGGTAACCGCCCTTAGAGGTCTCCATGTCCGCCGTCGAAGCTCCTTCCATTACCGTCGTCACGGACAAGGCCAAGCTCTCTCCGAAGAACTCGCCGTCGCGCCCGTTCCCGCTTGAGTGGACGCGCAACATCGGCATCGCGGCCCACATCGACGCGGGCAAGACGACCACGACCGAGCGCATCCTCTTTTACTCGGGCGCCGTCCACAAGATGGGCGAGGTCCACGACGGCACCACGGTGACGGACTGGATGGAGCAGGAGCGCGAGCGCGGGATCACGATCACCGCGGCGGCCATCTCGTGTGCCTGGAAAGCGTCCGTCGGCCCCTGGAAGGGGATCAAGCAGCGCATCAACATCATCGACACGCCCGGCCACGTGGACTTCACGGCCGAGGTCGAGCGCTCCCTGCGCGTCCTCGACGGCGCGGTCGCGGTGTTCGACGCCGTTGCGGGCGTGCAGCCCCAGTCGGAGACCGTCTGGCGCCAGGCGAACAAGTACAACGTCCCCAGGCTCGCCTTCATCAATAAGATGGACCGCGTCGGCGCCGACTTCCACCGGTCGATCGACGACATCCGCACGAAGCTCAAGGGCAACGCGCACGCGCTGTTCCTGCCGATCGGCGCCGAGGAGAACTTCTCCGGCGTCATCGACCTGGTGCAGATGATCGCGTACCTCTTCGACGACGAAAAGGACCCGCTCGGCCTGACGCCGGTCACCGCGCCGATCCCGGAAGACATGCTGGCCGAGGCGAAGGTGTACCGCGACAAGCTGATCGAGGCCGTCTCGGACTTCGACGACCACCTGGCCGAGAAGTACCTGGCCGACCACGAGATCGAGGTCGACCACCTGATGCTCGCCATCCGCAAGGCGACGATCGCGCTCAAGTTCTTCGGCGTCATCCCGGGTTCGGCCTTCAAGAAGAAGGGCATCCAGCGGGTGCTCGACTGCGTGGTCAACTACCTGCCGAGCCCGATCGACGTGCCGGCGATGGCGGGCAAGGACAGCGACGGGAGCCACGTCGACGCCGTCGTCGACGACAAGGGCAAGGTCGCCGGACTCGCGTTCAAGCTCTGGACCGACCCGTTCGTGGGCAAGCTCGTCTTCTACCGCGTCTACACCGGCACGGTGAAGAAGGGGACCTCCCTCTACAACCCGCGGACCCGCCGCAGCGAGCGTGTCTCGCGTCTCGTCCTCATGCGCGCCATCGACCGCGAGGAGATCGACATCGCGTACGCGGGCGACATCTGCGCGCTGGTGGGCATCAAGGACGTCATCACCGGCGACACCCTCTGCGACGAGGACTTTGACATCCGCCTCGAGCCGCCGTCGTTCCCGGAGCCGGTCATCTCGATGTCGATCGAGCCGAACTCAAAGTCCGACCAGGAGAAGATGGGCGTCGCGCTCCAGCGCCTGGTGGCCGAGGACCCGACGCTCAAGGTCAAGACCGACACGGACACGGGCCAGATCATCCTCTCGGGCATGGGCGAGCTCCACCTGGAGATCATCCTCGACCGCATGAAGCGCGAGTTCAAGGTCGAGGCCACGAGCGGCAAGCCCCAGATTGCGTACCGCGAGACCGTCAAGGGCCGCGCCGACGGCGAGGGCAAGTTCATCCGCCAGTCGGGCGGCAAGGGCCAGTACGGCCACGTCATGATCAAGCTCGAGCCGAACGAGAAGGGCAAGGGCATCGAGGTGTTCAACGAGACCGTCGGCGGGAGCATTCCCAAGGAGTTCATCAAGCCGTCTATCGACGGCATCATGGAGGGCGCCAACAACGGCGTCGTCGCCGGCCACCCGGTGGTCGACGTGATCGTGCGCATCGTCGACGGGTCATTCCACGACGTGGACTCGTCGGAGCTCGCCTTCAAGATGGCCGGGATCTTCGCGTTCAAGGACGCGATGAAGAAGGCCCACCCGATCCTGCTCGAGCCGATCATGGGCGTCGAGGTGACGACCCCGGAGGAGTACCAGGGCGACCTGATCGGCGACATCAACCGCCGCCGCGGGACGATCCTCGGCATCGAGAACAAGGCCGGCGCCTGCATCATCGCCTCGAAGGTGCCGCTCGAGACCCTCTTCGGCTACGTGACGGACATCCGGTCGCTCTCAAAGGGGCGCGCGAGCGCCTCGGTCACGCCGTCCCACTTCGAGCAGGTTCCGAACTCGCTCCTCCAGAAGATCGTGGAAACCACCACGAAGGCCCCGGCACGCACCTAACACCCGTTCTTTTTACGCCATGAAAGGCCAACGAATTCGCATCAAACTCCAGGGCTTCGACTACCGGGTCATCGACCAGTCGGCCCAGGACATTGTCGAGACGGCAAAGCGCTCCGGCGCCCGCGTCTCCGGGCCCATCCCGCTGCCGACCCGCATCGAGAAGCTTTCCGTCAACCGTTCGCCGCACGTCGACAAGAAGTCGATGGAGCAGTTCGAGACGCGCACGCACAAGCGCCTGATCGACATCATCGAGCCCACCGCGCAGACGGTGGACGAACTCAAGAAGCTCAACCTGCCCTCCGGCGTCGACATCACCATTAACGTCTAAAGTCCACAGTTAGCAGTTGCCCGTGTGCGCCGCTGGCGCACCTCCGGGTCCCTCTAATGTAGGTCCCAAACGGAACCCATCCACCTACCGCTTAGCCCATGATCTCCTCACTTATCGGCAAAAAAATCGGAATGACCCAGGTCTACGACGCCCAAAACGTCCTGGTCCCGGTCACCGTGGTTGAAGCCGGCCCCTGCGCCGTGGTGCAGGTGAAGACCGTCGAGTCCGACGGCTACAACGCAGTCCAGATCGGATTCTCGAGCAAGAAGGACAAGAACTCGAGCAAGGCCGAAATCGCGCACGCGAAGAAGGCGGGAGTCGAGCACGCCCCGCGAGTCCTTTCCGAGGTCCGCACGCCGGACTCGCCGGCGCTCAAGGTGGGCGACGTCGTCACGGTATCGGCCTTCCAGGAGGGCCAGCTTGTCGACGTGATCGGGATCACCAAGGGCAAGGGCTTCCAGGGCGTCGTGAAGCGCTTCCGCGTCGCCGGCGGCCCCGCCGCGCACGGGTCGATGTTCCACCGGCGCATCGGCTCGATCGGCATGCGCCAGACCCCCGGCCGCACCTGGAAGAACCAGAGCATGCCCGGCCACATGGGCAGCGAGCGCAGGACGGTCCAGAACCTGAAGGTCGTCAAGATCATCGCCGACAAGAACCTGATCCTCGTCAAGGGGGCCATCCCCGGCGCGAACGGCGACGACGTCCTCGTGCGACTCGCGATCAAGGGCCAGCAGAAGAAAGCCTAACCTCCCAAGGAGAATCTCCAGCGCAATGAAATTCACCGTCTTCAGCCCCGATGGCACGACAAGCCGCGAACAGGACTTCGCGGGACTCCCCACCTTCGAGGGCGACAAGGGCCTCCAGGCCGTCAAGGAGGTCATCGTCGCCATCAACGCCAACAACCGCCTCGGTACCCACTCGACAAAGACCCGCGCGGAGGTGCGCGGGGGAGGTCGCAAGCCCTGGCGCCAGAAGGGAACCGGCCGCGCCCGCTCGGGCTCGACCCGCTCCCCGCTTTGGTCGGGAGGCGGCGTCGTGTTCGGCCCGAAGCCCCGCGACTACAACAAGAAGATCAACGGGAAGGTGAAGGCGCTCGCCTTCAGCCGCGCCCTGTTTGACCGCGCCACGGCAGGCGAGATCGCCGTCATCGAGAATTTCGGCTTCACCATCGCGAAGACGAAGGTCGTCAGCAAGGTGGTCGGGCTGATCGCCCCGAAGGGGAAGATCCTGCTCGTCGACGCGCCGTTCGCGGCCGAGACCCGCCAGGCCGCACGCAACCTCGAGCGCGTCTCGCTCCAGGAGGCCGCGAAGCTCAACACGCTCGATCTCTCCCAGTACAACAAGATCATAGTCAGCGCAAAGGCGCTCGAGGCGATCATCGCCCGCGCCGCCGGAGGAAAGAACTGATGAACGCCGACAAGGTTTTAAAGGGCATGCTCCTGACGGAGAAGGCCAACAAGCAGTCCGCCGAACTCGGCCAGTACACCTTCGAGGTGGTCAAGGGCGCCAACAAGCACGCCATCGCCGAGGCCGTCGAGGCGACCTTCAAGGTCACCGTCCGCCGCGTGAACACCCAGAACTACCGCGGCAAGAACAAGCGCAGCCGCCAGGGCCAGCCGAGCACGACGTCCGACTACAAGAAGGCGATCGTGACGCTCAAGCACGGCGACAAGATCGAGCTCGTCTGAGAAAGCGCCAGAACAAGGAACTCCCGCCATGCCCATCAAACATTTCCGCCCGCTCACGCCGTCCCAGCGCTTCACCTCGCTCAACAAGCCGGTGGGCCTCTCAAAGGAGCGCCCCGTGCGCGCCCTCACCGAGCGCAAGCTCAGGTCGGGCGGCCGCAATGTGTACGGCCGCGTGACCTCGCGCCGCATCGGCGGCGGCCATAAGCAGCTCTACCGGATCATCGACTTCAAGCGCGACATCCTCGACATTCCCGCGAAGGTCGAGGCGATCGAGTACGATCCCAACCGCACCGCGCACCTCGCCCTCCTGTTCTACACGAACGGCGAGAAGCGCTACATCCCGGCCCCCGAGGGCCTGAAGGTGGGTGACACGATCGTCTCCTCCAACGCGGCGACGACCAATGACTTCACGGTAGGCAACTGCTTCCCGCTCTCCATCATCCCTCCCTCGACAAAGCTCCACTGCGTGGAGATGGTCCCGGGCCGCGGGGCAAAGCTGGGCCGCTCGGCCGGCACCAGCATCGAGCTCGTGGGCATCGAGGCCGGCAACGCCCAGCTCAAGATGCCCTCCGGCGAGCTTCGCTTGGTGAACGCCAAGTGCCGCGCGACGATCGGCGTCGTCGGCAACGGCGACCAGGTCAACCGCTCGCTCGGCAAGGCCGGCCGCAAGCGCTGGATGGGTCGCAGGCCCGTCGTTCGCGGCGTGGCCATGAACCCCGTCGACCACCCGAACGGCGGCGGCCAGGGCAAGTCGAAGGGCGGCGGCGGCCGCCAGCAGATCGTCTCCCCGTGGGGCCAGCTGGCGAAGGGCTTCCCGACGCGCAAGCGCACCCTGATCTCGAGCAACTTCATTCTGATCCGCAAGAACGGGCGCCCGCCGCGCAACAAGAAGTAACCTTACCCGCACCGACCCATGGCACGTTCCATCAAGAAAGGCTTTTTCGTCGATTACCACCTGCTCGAGAAGATCGAGAAGGCGGTTAAATCGGGCGCGCGCAAACCGATCCAGACCTGGTCGCGCCGCTCCACGATCACACCCGACTTCATCGGGCACACCTTCAACGTTCACAACGGGAAGGCCTTTGTCGCCGTCTACGTCACCGAGAACATGGTCGGCCACAAGCTCGGCGAGTTCGCGCTCACTCGGATCTTCAAGGCCCACGGCGGTATGACCCGCAAGGAAATCTAAGGAAACCCGCACCATGGAAGTTCAAGCACTCACACGCAACGCCCGCATGTCGCCCAAGAAGGTGCGCGAGGTGGCCCGCACGATCCAGGGCCGCATGGCCAACGACGCGGTCGAATACCTGACGCTCATCCCACGCAAGTCAGCGCGCCTGATCGTGAAGACCCTCAAGAGCGCCATCGCGAACGCGGAGCACAACGAGAACGTGGCGTCGGACTCCCTCACGGTGAAGAGCGCGGTCGTCGAGAACGGCCCGGTCCTCAAGCGGTTCAAGGCCGGCGCCAAGGGCACGGCGATGCCGCGGCGCAAGAAAATGTCGCACATCCGCATCGTCCTGTCGGACGGAAACCCCAACCAAGCTTAATCCATGGGCCAAAAGACCAATCCTATCGGTTTCCGCCTCGCCGTCCGCCGCGACTGGCAGTCCCGCTGGTTCGCCAGCAAGAAGGAATTTCCAAAGCTGCTTCTCGAGGACCAGCTGATCCGCTCCACGCTGATGGAGAAGCTAAAGCAGGCGTCCGTGCCGCGCATCTTCATCGAGCGGGCGTCGAGCCGAGTCCGCGTCAAGATCTACACCGCCCGCCCCGGCATCGTCATCGGCCGCAAGGGCCAGGAGGTCGAGAACATCAAGGCCCAGCTGATGAAGCTCACGGGCAAGGAGATCCTGCTCGACATCCAGGAGGTCAAGAAGCCCGAGATCGAGGCCCAGCTCGTGGCCGAGAACGTCGCGCTCCAGCTCGAGCGCCGCATCACCTTCCGCCGCGCCATGAAGAAGGCTGTCGAGATGGCCATGGCGCTCGGCGCCGAGGGCATCAAGATCCAGTGCTCGGGCCGCCTCGGCGGCGCCGACATCGCCCGCCGCGAATGGCAGCGCAAGGGCCGCGTCCCCCTCCACACGCTGCGCGAGAACATCGACTACGGCTTTTCCGAGGCCCTCACCGTCTACGGCAAGATCGGCGTCAAGTGCTGGATCTGCAAGAAGGAGGCCGACGCCGCCTGACCCAGGCTGCCTCCGCCGAAACACACACCTAGGAGAACCGACCCATGGCCGCCATCGCCCCCGCACGCACCAAGTACCGCAAGTCCCAGAAGGGCTCCCGCGCAGGAAACGCCAAGCGCGGTAACACGCTCGCGTTCGGAGAATTCGGGCTCCAGTCGCTCACCCGCGGCCCGATGACCGGCCAGCAGATCGAGGCCGCACGCGTCACGATCTCCCGCCACCTCAAGCGCAAGGGCAAGCTGTGGATCCGGGTATTTCCGCACAAGCCGATCACGAAGAAGCCCGCGGAGGTGCGCATGGGGCAAGGCAAGGGCCCCGTCGAGTACTATGTGGCCGTGATCAAGCCCGGCGCCGTGCTCTTCGAGCTCGCCGGCATTCCCGTGCGCGTCGCCAAAGAGGCGTTCCGCCTCGCCGACGCGAAGCTCCCGTTCCACTGCAGGTTCATCGTCCGCGAAGGCACCGTTGTCTGACGCGTAACCCAGAAGCCGCCGCACCATGAAAGCCAAGGAAATCCGAGAACTTTCGACGCTCGAAATCACCACCAAGATCCGCGAGATACGCGAATCGCTCCTGCAGTCGCGCCTGCGCAGGCAGACGGGCCAGGTTGAGAAGACCCACGAGCTGCGCTCGCTCCGCAAGGACGTCGCCCGCCTCGAGACCATCCTCCGCCAGAAGAACAAGGCCGCGCCCGCCGCCGCCTGAGCCCCGCCGCATCCCACGCCATGTCCTCCTCCGCTTCCGACTCCCGCAACACGCGAAAGACCATTCTCGGCTTCGTCACGAGCCGCTCGGGCAACAAGTCCGTCAAGGTCACGATCCCGTACAAGATTCCGCACCCGCTCTATCACAAGGTCATCAACCGCAAGACGGTCGTGCACGCGCACGACGAGAAGAACGAGACGAAGGTCGGCGACAAGGTCGAGATCATGGAGACCCGCCCGATCAGCCGCCTGAAGCGCTGGCGCGTCGTGTCGGTGGTGCAGAGCGCCGTCGGCGCCACGGCCGAGGCGATCACCGAGGCGGATGTCGCCGCCACGGTCCCGACAAAGACCACGCGCACGACCCCGGTTGCGGCCGCCGCGGAGTCCACACCCGCATCGTAAGAGAAGACACCCACCCAAACTCAACACAGGCCCGCCATGATCCAACTGCGATCCATACTCGAAGTCGCCGACAACACCGGCGCCCGGCGCGCTGCCTTCATCAGCCGCAAGGGACAGAACACCGACACCGCGGGCGTTGGCGACATCGTCACGGTCCACATCAAGGAGAGCTCGACGGACGCCACGGTTAAAAAGGGCGAGGTCGCGAAGGCCGTCGTCATCCGCACGAAGGCCCCGGTCCGCCGTTCCGACGGCAGCTACCTGCGCTTCGACAGCAATGCCATCGTGATCCTCGGGCCGGACGGCAATCCCAAGGGCACGCGCATCTTCGGCCCCGTCGCACGCGAGCTGCGGGCCAAGAACTTCATGAAGATCATCTCGCTCGCGCCGGAGGTTCTCTGATCATGCAACGTTTCCATGTAAAACGCGGCGACCCGGTCGTCGTCATCTCAGGCTCCCACCGGGGCAAGGAGGGGAAGATCCTCGAGATCCTGCCCGCCAAGAGCCGGGCCCGCATCGAGGGCGTCGCGCTGATGAAGCGCCATACGAAGAAGTCCCAGGAGCACCCCCAGGGCGCGATCGTGGAGCGCGAGGGCTCCGTGCACATCTCCAACCTGATGCTCAAGTCGGTCTACGACCAGAGCAAGCGCAAGAAGGCGGAATGATATGAGCTACGTACCCTCACTCAAAAAGCACTACATCGACCACGTGTACCCGGAGCTCGTGAAGCTGCGCGGCTATAAGAACAAGCACGAGGTCCCGAAGCTCGTGAAGATCAACCTGAACTCGGGTATCGACGCCGAGGCGGACAAGAACCAGATCGCAGACGTGCAGCGCGACATGGGCCTGATCGCCGGCCAGAAGCCGGTCTTGAGCCGCACCCGCAAGGCCATCTCGAACTTTAAGCTGAAGGAAGGCCAGATCACCGGCTGCCACGTCACGCTGCGGGGCGTGTCGATGTGGGAGTTCATGTACCGCCTCCTGGCGGTCGCTCTCCCGACCATCCGCGACTTCCGCGGGATGTCCCCGAAGCTCGACGGCCAGGGGAACTACAACCTCGGCATCACCGACTTCACGATCTTCCCGGAAATCACGGTCGAGAACGTGAAGAAGAGCATGGGGCTCGACATCACGATCGTCACCACCGCCGAGACCGACGACGAGGGCAGGGAACTCCTGCGGCTCCTCGGAATGCCCTTCCGCCGCACCGAAACCAAGACGGCCTCCGCCGCCTGACCACCAAGCCATGGCCAAGACCTCCGCAATCCAACGCAACGAGAAGCGCAAGCGGCTTGTTGAGAAGTTCGCAAAGGTTCGCGCCGAGCTGAAGGCGGTCCTCGCGAATCCCGCGACGACCGACGTGCAGTTCTTCGCGGCCCAGACGAAGCTCCAGAAGCTCCCCAAGAATTCCTCGAGGGCGCGGATCCGCAACCGCTGCTCGATGAGCGGCCGCGCGCGCGGCTACAAGCGCAAGTTCGGCGTGTCGCGCATCCAGTTCCGAGAGCTCGCCCTGGCCGGCAAGATCCCCGGCGTCATCAAATCATCCTGGTAAAACACCCGGCACACGGGGGTCGGATATGACCCGCGCTGCCATCACAGTCCCGAAACATCCCAAATGACAGACCCGATCAGCGATTTCCTCACGCACCTGCGCAACGCCAGCAAGGCGCGCATGGAGGAGTGCCATTCCCCGCACTCCACCATCAAGTTCGGCATTGCCGCCATCCTCAAGGCCGAGGGCTTCATCTCCGGCTACAATGAGGGCCAGGACGCGAACGGCCACAAGACACTCATCATCAAGATGAAGTACGTCGACGGCGCGCCCGCCATCAGCGGCCTCAACCGAGCCTCCACGCCCGGCCGGCGCCTCTATTTCGGATACTCGGACATCCCGCGCGTCCTCAACGGCCTCGGGATGAGCATCGTCTCGACCCCCAAGGGCCTGATGAAGGACGCCGACTGCCGCCGAAACAAGGTCGGCGGCGAGCTCATCTGCAACGTTTGGTAAGGACCCACCCACCATGAGCCGCATCGGTAAACAACCCGTTCCCATTCCCGACAAGGTCAAGGTCGACATCAAGGACACGACGGTCAACGTCGAGGGCCCCAAGGGGAAGGTCCACAAGACATTCGCGCCGGTCGTCACGATCGTCATCACCGACAAGAAGGTCGTCGTCGCCCCCATCGGGGCCACGCGCTTCGCCAACGCGATGTACGGCACGACCCGCTCGATCATCGCGGGCATGGTGAAGGGCGTCACGGCCGGCTTCTCCAAGGAGCTCGAGATCCAAGGCGTCGGCTTCAAGGCCAACCTGAAGGGCAAGCAACTCGACCTCGCCCTCGGGTACTCCCACCCGATCCTCATGGACATCCCGGAGGGCATCAAGATCACCGTGACCGAGGGCACGCGCCTCAAGGTCGAGGGCTGCGACAAGCAGCTCGTGGGCGCCGTGACCGCGGAGATCCGCAGCTATTATCCTCCGGAGCCCTACAAGGGCAAGGGAGTGCGCATCGTCGGCGAGCGCGTCCGCCGCAAGGAAGGCAAAACCGTCGCCTAACACCCATGAACACCATTTACAAAGCCAAGCTCCTGCAGAAGCGCCGCTGGAGGATCCGCAAGAAGGTCGCCGGCACCTCGACCCGCCCGCGCCTGAGCGTCCGGTTCAGCGCGAAGAACATCTACGCCCAGGCGATCGACGACGACGCCGGCAAGACGATCGTGTTCCTCTCAAGCCTCGACGCCGAGCTGCGCAAGCAGAAGCTGAAGGCGAACATCCCCAGCGCCAAGATCCTCGGCGCGGCATTCGCCGCGAAGGCGAAGGCGGCGGGCCTGACCGCGGTCGTCTTCGACCGCGGCGGCGCCCGATACCACGGCAAGGTCAAGGTCTTTGCGGACGCCGCCCGCGAGGGCGGCCTTGTATTCTGATCCAAAGCACATGAGCAACGAAAACGCACCCATCGCAGACCCGGCGGCACCAGTCGCTGCGGCCCCCGCACCCGCCGCCGCCCCTGCGACAGCACCCGCTTCCACTCCCTATTCCAACCGCCCGCAGCGCCGCGACGGACACGGCGGCGGCATGCGCGGCCCGCGCCGCGACAACCGCCGGGACCAGCCCCAGAACACGGGCGACGGACCCTCGATGGTAGAGAAGGTCGTCTTCATCAACCGCTGCGCCAAGGTGGTGAAGGGCGGACGCCGGTTTAGCTTTGCGGCCCTCACCGTGGTCGGCGACCAGAAGGGCAACATCGGCGTGGGCTACGGCAAGGCCAACGAGGTCCCGGACGCCATAAAGAAGAGCACCGAGCACGCCAAGAAGCGGCTCATGCACGTGAAGCTCAAGGGCGACACGATCCCGCATGACGTCATCGGCGAATTCGACGGAGGCCGGGTGCTTCTGAAGCCGGCCTCGCCCGGAACGGGGCTGATCGCCGGCGGCGGCGTGCGCGCGGTCCTCGAGGCCGCGGGGGTGAAGAACGTGCTGACGAAGTCGATGGGCTCTAAGAACCACATCGCCGTCGTGAACGCCACGGTGAACGCGCTCCTGCAGCTTCGTCTGGCCGAGGACTTTGCAAAGATGCGTCAGGCCTAGAGCCCCCAACTTCATCAAATAATCCGAGTTCCGCCCCGCCGAATCGCGCGGGGTGGGGCGCCTCCGAGGAAAACACCATGAAACTCCACGAGCTAAAGAACGTTGACGGTGCGGTGCACCGCAAGAAGAGGGTCGGCTGCGGCGAAGGCGGCGGCCACGGCAAGACCAGCACGCGCGGCGGCAAGGGCCAGTCCGCACGCTCCGGCTCGAGCTTCCGCCCCGGGTTCGAGGGAGGGCAGATGCCCCTCTACCGCAAGCTGCCGCACCGCGGCTTCAACAACTACAACTTCCGCACCGAGATCGCCGTCATCAACCTGCGCGACCTTGCCGGGCTCGACGCCTCGGTGACCGAGGTCGATGCCACCGGGCTCGCGAAGGCCGGCCTCATCCGCTCGGGCGAGACCGTGGTGAAGGTGCTGGGCGACGGCGAGATCACGCGGGCCCTCAAGATCACGGCCGCCAAGTTCTCCGGGTCGGCCAAGGAGAAGATCGAGAAGGCCGGGGGCAAAGCCATTGTCGGATAACGTGCTCCAAGCATGATCTCCGCGTTCACAAACTCCCTCAAGATCCCCGAGCTCCGCTCGCGGATATTCTACACGCTTGCGCTGCTCTTTGTGGCGCGCGTCGGGTGCGCCATCCCGCTGCCGGGCATCGATCCGCACCCGCTCGAGACGTTTTTCAAGCAGCAGTCGGGCGGTACGAGCGGCTCCATGATCGGGCTCTACAACATGTTCACGGGTGGGGCGCTCCTCAAGGGCGCCGTGTGCTCGCTGGGCATCATGCCGTACATCAGCGCCTCGATCATCTTCCAGCTGATGACGGCGGTTGTCCCGGCGCTCAGCCGCCTCCAGCAGGAGGGCGACGTGGGCCGCCAGAAGATCACCCAGTACACGCGCTACGCCACGGTCCTCATCTGCATCGTCCAGGGAACGCTCACGATCCTCGCCCTTGAGAATCCGGCCAAGCTCTTCCCGGGGTACGACGTCAGCATCTACGGCAACATCGTCGTCGTGGGGCGCATCGGGTTCCTCGTCACGTCCGTGATCTACCTGACGGCGGGCACGATGCTGATGATGTGGCTCGGCGAGCAGATCACCCAGCGCGGCATCGGCAACGGCGTCTCGCTGCTGATCACGGTCGGCATCCTCGCGACCCTCCCGGGCGCGATCGCCCAGACCAAGCAGTTCTTCTTCGGCCCGGTCGGCACCAGCACCGGCCACGGCACGCCCCTGGCGGTGGTCATGATCCTCCTTTTCTTCGCGGTCACCATGGGGATCATCATGGTGGTCCAGGGCCAGAGAAAGATCCCCGTCCAGTACGCGAAGCGGGTCGTGGGCAACAAGGTCATGGGGGGCCAGAGCTCCTTCCTCCCCCTCAAGGTGAACTACTCGGGCGTCATGCCCGTCATCTTCGCGCAGGCGATCCTCCTATTTCCGCAGCAGATCATGTCACAGCTCGGCGCCGCGTTCAATCTGCGCTTCCTCAGCGAGTTCTCGCAGAACCTCCTGCGCGGACACTGGACGTACTACACCGGGAACGCGCTCCTCATCCTGTTCTTCAGCTACTTCTGGGTCTCGGTCATGTTCAAGCCCATCCAGATCGCCGACGACCTGAAGAAGTACGGCGGCTACATCCCCGGGGTGCGGCCCGGCGAGCCGACGGCCCAGTTCCTGGACTTCATCATGACCCGGTTGACCCTGGCCGGCGCGATTTTCCTGACGATCATCGCCGTCATGCCGGATGTCCTGCTCTTCGAGCTCAACGTCCCCTCGCGGATCGCCTACTTCTTCGGCGGCACGGGGATGCTGATCACGGTCGGTGTCATCCTCGACACGATGCGTCAGATTGAGGCCTTCCTGCTCCAGCGCCACTACGACGGCTTCCTGAAGAAGGGCCGGATTCGGGCCCGGTCCTCGGACGGCCGGCCCGGGGCCCTGGGCGATGCCCTCGACCTGAAGGCGGTTGGCAAGCTCTGCCTCGCGGTGGGGTCGCTTTTTCTCTTCGGACTCGTGATCTGGGCCGCACGCCGCTGGGGCGGAAAATGATCTCCCTTTGGACTTTACAGCGGTTCGAATACCAGCGATAGTCAACCTCTTTTCCCATTTAGGCGCTCCCGCCCAAACGAAACTCCTTCTGCTCGGTCCGATTGATTTTCGCACGGAAGAATTGATGAACCGGGCACGTTCTTTGCAGATAGAGCACGTCTCTCCCGCCGGCCTTATGCAGCGGGGGATTTCGCGGTCCCGCGGCCCTGCCGCCGGGAACGAAGCCTCCATCCTGGCGCTCCTGCGCCGCTGGTTCTTCGCGCGCAAACCTGATGCGGGATTTGTCCTCACGGACTTCCCGGCTACGCTGCTCCAAGCTAAAGTGTTCGACGAATGGCTCGAGGCCCGCGGCGAAAAGATCGACGCGGCGGTCGCCGGTTACGGCGCCAGCGAGCCGGTCGTCGGGCACTACCGCACGCTCGGCCTCCTCATTGAGGAGGCCGGCGCCACCCGATGATCCCGATCAAGAACAAGGAGGGCATCGTCCGGATGCGCGAGGCGTGCGCGATGGCCGCCACGGTGCTTGAGTCGCTCAAGCCCCTGGTCCGGCCGGGAATCACAACAATGGACTTGGAGGAGGCGGGCCGCGCGGAAATCGCGCGCCTCGGGGCGCGAAGCGCCTGTTACGGGTACGAGCACGGTTCGCGCCGCTACCCGGCGCACACCTGCATCTCGGTCAACGACGAGGTGGTGCACGGAATCCCCTCGTTTAGGCGCATCCTGCGCGAGGGGGACATCGTATCGCTCGACATCGTCCTCGAATTCAACGGCTACATCGGTGACAACGCGTTCACGTTGCCCGTACTGCCCGTCTCGGAGCAGGTGCAGAAGCTCCTGCGCGTCACGCGCGAGGCGCTCGACCTCGGCATACGCGCCGCGCAGATCGGAAGCCGGATAGGGGACATCTCGCACACGATCCAGGCCTACGTCGAGGGAAACGGATTCAGCGTTGTCCGCGACATGGTCGGCCACGGCGTCGGCGTCGCGATGCACGAGCCTCCCGAGATCCCGAACTTCGGGAGGCGCGAGTCGGGCGAGCGGATCAAGCCGGGAATGACCCTGGCGATCGAGCCGATGGTCAACCTGGGCGGCTACGCGACGCGAATCCTGCCCGATGGCTGGACGGTCGTCTCGGCCGACGGTTCGCCCTCGGCGCATTTCGAACACACGGTGCTCACGTCAGAGAAAGGTCCGGAAATCCTCACGGTTCCCGGACTGGTCCCGGCCAAGTCGGCCTGAACCCCAGCAGAATCTACCAAACCACAACTCTCCACAACCCACACACAATGCCTCGTCTCCTCGGTGTAGAAATCCCAGCGAAGAAGAAAGTCGCCTACTCGCTCCGTTACATTTACGGCGTGGGCCCCACCCGCGCCGACCAGGTCGTGAAGGAAGCCGGCCTCAAGGCCGACATGCGCGCTCAGGACCTGACGGAGGAACAGCTCAACAAGATCCTCCACATCATCACCGAGCACAAGTGGGTGGTCGAGGGCGACCTGCGCCGCGACATCGCAGGCAACCTGAAGCGGCTGCAGGCCATCAACTGCTACCGCGGCGTGCGTCACCGCAAGGGCCTGCCGGTCCGCGGCCAGCGCACCAGCACGAACGCCCGCACGCGCAAGGGCCCGCGCAAGACGATCGGCGTCACCAAAGTCAAAGAATAACCACTCCACGCCATGGCCGAAGAAAAGTCCGCTCCCAAGAAAGAAAAGGCGCCGAAGGCCCCCAAGGCCGGTAAGCCCGCAGACGCGCCAGAGGGCGCCGGCCCCGCCGCGGCGCCCGCCGCCGGCCCCGCCGCGCACCCGGCTCCGGCCGCCCACCCAGCGCCCGGCGCGGACACCAAGCCCGTCGAGCTCATTGGCGGCGTCGCGAAGCAGCCCACGGCCGAGGATCTCCTCAAGGAGGAGCTCGGCGCGGTCAAGGTCCGCAAGGCCAAGGGCTCGAAGAACGTCACGTCGGGCTTCGCCAACGTGCTCGCCTCATTCAACAACACGATCGTCTCCATCACGGACCCCAAGGGTCAGGTGATCGCGTGGTCAAGCGCGGGCAAATGCAACTTCCGCGGTTCGCGCAAGTCGACGGCCTACGCCGCCCAGATCGTCGCCCAGGACGCGGCGCGCAACGCGATGTCGCACGGCCTGAAGGACGTCGTCATCCGCGTGTCCGGACCGGGGCTCGGCCGCGACAGCGCCATCCGGGCTTTTCAGGCGATCGGCCTTGAGATCACGTCCATCGTCGACGTGACGCCCATTCCCCACAACGGATGCAGGCCGCGCAAGCGCCGCCGCGTCTAAGACCCATCCTTTAGCCCAACCCTCTTCACCTTAAGACAATGGCTCGTTACACAGGTCCCTCTACCCGCATCAGCCGTCGCTTTGGCGTCCTCCTGATCGGCTCCGGAAAGGCGCTCGAGCGCCGCAACTACCCGCCGGGCCAGCACGGCCCGAAGTCCCGCCGCAAGTCGTCCGAGTACTCGGTCGGCTTGAACGAGAAGCAGAAGCTGCGCTACACCTACGGACTCCTCGAGAGGCAGTTCCGCCGCATGTTCGAGATCGCCAAGCGCGAGCGCGGCGTCACGGGCGAGCGCTTCCTTCAGCTCCTTGAGACGCGCCTCGACAGCGTCATCTACCTGCTCGGCCTGGCGAAGAGCCGCGCGGCGGCCCGCCAGTTCGTGAACCACGGCCACATCCGGGTTAACGGGCGCAAGGTGGACGTCGCCAGCTACAACGTCCGCGCGGGCGATGAGATCGACGTGCGCAACGCGCCCGCCTCGCGGCAGATGGCGACGCGCAACCTCGAGGAGAACCGGATCCGCACCGTGCCGGGCTGGCTCTCGCTCAACGCCGAGCAGTTCAAGGCCGGGGTCGTCCGCCTGCCGAAGCGCGACGAGATGGACCAGAACATCAACGAGCAGCTGATCGTCGAGTTCTACTCGCGCTTCTAAGCCGCATTTAACAACCACCACTCCCAACTCAACAAAGAGTTCACGCCATGCCAAAACGCCTCGGAAAATTCGAACTCCCCTCCAAACTGACAAAGGTCGAGGACGGCGCCACGCCGACCTATGCAAAATTCATCGCCGAGCCCTTTGAAGCGGGCTACGGCCACACCGTGGGCAACTCGCTGCGCCGCGTCCTCCTCAGCTCGATTGAGGGGGCGGCCATCTCCTCGATCAAGATCGAGGGCGTGAACCACGAATTCCAGAGCATCGACGGCGTCGTCGAGGATGTCACCGAGATCGTGCTCAACCTGAAGAAGATCCTGATCGTCTCGCACAAGCGCGAGACCATCTCGCTGGCGATCAAGGTCACGAAGGCCGGCGCCGTGACGGCGGCCGACATCCAGGCCGACGCGAACATCCAGATCGTCAACCCCGACCAGGTCATCTGCACCCTCGACACCAAGCGCACGTTTGAGGCCGAGATCGAGATCAAGACCGGCCGCGGGTACTGCCCCGGCGAGCAGAACAAGAAGGAGGAGCAGCCGATCGGGGTCATCCCCATCGATTCCCTCTTCTCTCCCGTGAGGCTCGTCAAGTACGCGGTGGAGAACACCCGCGTCGGCCAGATCACGGACTATGACAAGCTGATCCTCGAGGTCTGGACGGACGGGCGCATCACGCCGGACGACGCCCTCAAGCAGGCCGCCTCGATCCTCAACCACCACCTCGACGTCTTCGACCGGGTCAGCGAGGAGTCCTACGAGTTCGAGAGCCAGCAGAGCGAGGTCAGCGAGGAGCAGAACAAGCTCCGCAAGCTCCTCAACATGTCGGTGAACGAGATCGAGCTGTCGGTCCGCGCCGCGAACTGCCTCAACAACGCGAACATCACCACGGTCGGCGAGCTCGCCATGAAGACCGAGCAGGAGATGCTCAAGTACCGCAACTTCGGCAAGAAGTCGCTGAACGAGATCAAGGAAAAGCTCGAGGCGCTCGGCCTCTCCCTTGGCATGAAGTTCGACGAACGCCTCCTGGATGCGAAGAAGGAAGCCTGATCCATGCGCCATCAAAAACACCACGCCTCACTCGGCGTCACGCGCGAGCACCGCGAGTCGATGCTGTCCAACCTTGCCGCCGCGCTCATCACGCACGGCAGGATCCAGACGACGCTGACGAAGGCCAGGGTGCTGCGTCCGTTCATCGAGAAGCTGATCACCAAGGCGAAGCACGCGGCCGGAAAGTCCGAGAAGAAGGACGCCGTCCACCTGCGCCGCCTCGTGCTGCGCGACATCCGCGACGAGGACGCCGTGACGCTCCTCTTCAACGAGAAGTACAAGGAATTCGTCAACCGCGCCGGGGGCTACACCCGCATCTACAAGCTCGGCCCCCAGCGCCTGGGCGACGCCGCCGAGATGGCGCTGATCGAGTTCGTCAAGGCGGAGGACACCGGCTACAAGAAGTCGAAGGGCAAAAGGTCCTCCGCTAAGGGACGGCGCAAGTCAAAGGCCGCGGCACCCGCGGAGGCGGCCCCGGCGACCGAGGCTCCCCCCGCCGCCGCGTTGCCGGCTGCCGAGAAGCCCGCCGTTGCCGAGGGCGAGGCCAAGAGCTGAGTCTTCCCCGCGCCAACCCCGACCCAGTTAACGCGTCGAAGTTTACCTTCGGCGCGTTTTTTGTTTTGCTTCGCCCCGATGTTCGAGCTCCCCGCCGCCGCCGTCCTTTACTGCGTGCTTGTCGCTGCGGTCTTCCTCGGGCTGTGGCTCTTCTACGACCGGAGGGACCAGATGCGGTTCGACCGGGAGCGGCGCAGGACGACGTTCCACTGCATCCGGTGCGACAGGCTCTACACCGCCCCCCAAGGCACCGAGCTGTGCAAGTGCCCGAGGTGCGGCCACGAGAACGCAAGGCTGAGGTTCTAACTTGCGATTGGGCGTTGGTCCGGGTTCTTCTTCTCCTCTTTTCAAACCGCAAATGCCGCAGACCATCGCAGTCCTCGATTTCGGGTCGCAATACACGCAGGTGATCGCACGGCGCATCCGCGAGTGCCAAGTCTACTCGAAGATCTACCATTTCTCGACGCCCGCGGAGCGGCTGCGCGCGGACGGCGTGATCGGGATCGTCCTTTCAGGCGGGCCGAGCTCGGTCTTCTCGGCGAATGCTCCGATACCGGACCCGAAGATCTTCGAGATCGGGGTGCCGGTCCTCGGGATCTGCTACGGCCTGCAGCTCATGGGCCACATGCTGGGCGGCAAGGTCTCAAGAGGGGAGCGGCGGGAATATGGACACGGGACCCTGACCGTACACCGCCGCGGACGGCTGTTCGCGGGCCTGCCGAGGAAGCTTCGCGTCTGGAATTCCCACGGCGACAAGCTGATGAAGCTGCCGCCCGGGTTCACCACCATCGGCAGGACGGAGAACTCGCCCTTCGCGGTCATCGAGAACTACCGGAAGGGGTTCTACGGGATCCAGTTCCACCCCGAGGTCTTCCACACCGAGCGGGGCATCGAGGTCCTCCTCAACTTTCTGGCCGGGGTCTGCCGCGCGAGGCAGGACTGGACGACCAAGGACTTCATCGAGCACGCGGTGGGGGAGATCCGCGAGGCCGTGGGCAGTTCCCGCGTGATCCTCGGCCTTTCCGGGGGGGTCGACTCCTCGGTGGCCGCGGCGCTCATCCACAGGGCGATCGGCAGCCAGCTCACGTGCGTGTTCGTCGACAACGGGCTCCTCAGGAAGGACGAGCGGGCGACCGTCGAGTCGCTCTACAAAAGGCACTTCAAGATAGACCTGAGGGTCGTCGACTCCTCGGCCCTGTTCCTACGCATGCTCAAGGGCGTCGAGGAGCCCGAGAAGAAGCGCAAGATCATCGGCAAGACCTTCATCGAGGTGTTCGAGAAGTCCCTTAAGAAGATAGGGCGCGCCGACTTTCTCGCTCAGGGCACGCTTTACCCCGACATCATCGAAAGCGTGGCGATAGGCGACAATCCGGCCGCCCTCATCAAGAGCCACCACAACGTCGGCGGGCTGCCCGCCCGCATGAAGCTGAAGCTGCTCGAGCCGCTCAGGGAGCTCTTCAAGGACGAGGTCCGACGGGTGGGCAGCGCGCTCGGCCTGCCGCGGGAGGTCGTCTGGCGCCAGCCGTTCCCCGGGCCCGGCCTAGGCGTCCGGGTGATCGGCCCGATCACGGAGAGCAACCTCGAGATCCTCCGCTCGGCAGACGCGATCCTCCAGGAGGAGATGATGTCGAGCGGGTGGTACTGGAAGGTCTGGCAGTCGTTCTGCGTCTTTCTCCCGGTCAAGTCGGTCGGCGTGGTGGGGGACGAGCGCAACTACGCCTACGTCATCGCGCTGCGGATCGTGGAGAGCACGGACGCGATGACGGCCGACTGGACCCGGCTTCCCTACGACCTCCTGCAGAAGATCTCGGGAAGGATCACCAACGAGGTGAGGGGGGTCTCGCGGGTGGTTTTCGACGTGAGCTCGAAGCCCCCCGCCACCATCGAGTGGGAGTGAATTTTCTTCGACCTCGCGCCCGAATTGGCTGTCAATGACCGTATGTCCAAGGCGTCCGCCAGCCTACTTGCCGTCCTGATGGCGCTCCTGGCGCCGGCGGCGGCGCGGGCCGAGCCCGCTGTGATTGGGCTTGCCCGGGCCTACCTCGGGCCGCAATCGACCTTGGACGCCATCCAATCGATTCACTACGTGGGGTCCCTCGAACGCGTGGATCCCGACCACGCCGACAAGGGGGCTGGGCGCTTGTCGCTCGACCTGACCTTCGCAAGACCCCTGCGCCAGCACCAGGTCATCCGCGGGGCCAAGATGAACAGGACAACGGTTCTCGATGGCTATGACGCGTGGGACCTGCTCCAGGACAACGCGGATCCGAGGAAGGTCCGCTTGACGTGGCTGCCGCCGGGAGAGATCAAGGCGCTTCGGGCGGACACCTGGGAGAACCTCTTTTACTACCGCGCCCCCCCCGGGGGCGCCGTCGAGGACAAGGGCCCAGCCACCGTCGACGGCGTCGACTGCGAGCGCGTGGCGTTCACCCACGACGCCAACGCCGTCTATGAGCGCTATTTCGACCGCGACACCGGCCGCCTCGTGCTGACCGTCCGGGGCACCGAGACCTTCCGGGAGAGCGGCGAGATCCGCGTGGACGGGGTGCGGTTTCCCAAGAAGATCGTGAGCGCCCAGAAGACCGCGTCAGGCAAGGACGCGGTGACGACGGTCACGTTCGACAGCATCGTGCTCAACGAGGCGCTGAACCCCGACCTGTTTGCGGCCCCGAGCCTGGTGTTGCCCAAGGCCGTCCCGGCCGCGGGCGCGGTTCCGCAGAAGAAGTAGGCCGTGCGCACGCTCTCCTTTGCGTCGAAGCGATTCGACTCCGATCTGGCCGCGTTCTGCCGCGGCGCCGCCGTCTCCGCGGAAATCTCAGGCGCGGTCGCCGCGATCCTCTCCGACGTCCGCAGGCAGGGCGACGCCGCGGTTGCGCGCTACGCGCGCAGGTTCGACGGGGCGAGGCTGAAGCCGGGCGCGTTCAGGGTCGGCGCCCGCGAGATCGCGGCCGCCTCGAGGAGCGTGGACCCCGGGTGCCGGCGGGCACTGCGTTCCGTGCACGCCGCGGTCGGGGACTTCAACCGCAGGACCGTTCCCGCCGACTGGTCCGCCAGGAACCGCCACGGAGCCCTCGTGGGGGAGAAGTTCGACCCAATACGCCGCGTCGGCATCTACGTGCCGGGGGGCCAGGTTCCGCTCGTCTCAACGGTCCTGATGACGGCCACCCTTGCGAGGATCGCGGGCTGCGCCGAGATCGCCGTGTTCACGCCCTCGGGTGCGGACGGCCGGGTCGCCCCGGACCTGCTGGCCGCGCTTGACCTGGCCGGGATAAGGGAGGTCTACCGCATTGGAGGCGTCCAGGCCATCGGGGCGATGGCCTACGGAACGGCGAGCATCCCCCCGGTGGACAAGATCTTCGGGCCCGGGAACGCGTACGTGTGCGAGGCGAAGCGCCAGGTGTTCGGGCAGGTGGGCGTCGACCTGCTTCCCGGCCCGAGCGAGGTGATGGTCATCGCGGACGCGAGCGCCAGGCTGGATTTCGCCGCGGCCGACCTGCTTGCCCAGGCCGAGCACGGCTCGGGCCGCGAGAAGATCTACCTGGTGGCGACCTCGCGCGAAATCGTCGCGGGCGTGGCCGCCGAGATCGGCAGGCAGCTGCCCGGCCTCGCGCGATCGCAGAGGACCCGCCGGGTCCTCGACGACGGGTTCATGGCCATCCTGGTGGCGAGCCTCGACGAGGCCGCCGAGGTCGCGAACCGGGTGGCGCCCGAGCACCTTGAGCTCCTGGTGCGCGCCGGTGCGGCCGCGCGGCTCGTGAAGGCGGTGACGACCGCTGGGGCGATCATGATCGGCAACTCGACGCCGACGGTCCTGGGCGATTTTGCAGCGGGCCCAAGCCACGTGCTTCCGACCGGGGGGGCGGGCCGCTTCTCCAGCGGCCTGCGCGTGGCCGACTTTCTGCGGCGCACGAGCGTCCTGCGCTACGGCCCTGCGAGCGTGCGCAGGGCGGGGCCGACCGTCGCGGCGCTGTCCGCGATGGAGAGGCTGGACGCGCACGGGCGCTCGGCCGCGATTCGCCTCGGGCGGGCACGCTCCCGATGACAGGGCCGGCCTCCGGGCGGCTTGCGCTCGCCCATGTCTCGAAGCTTCGCGCCTACACGCCGGGCATCCAGCCCACGGAACCCGGCTGGGTGAAGCTGAACACGAACGAATGCCCCTATCCGCCGAGCCCGAGGGTGGTGGAGGCCGTCCGGCGGGAGCTGGGCGCCGACGGCGCCGCGCTGCGCCTCTATCCCGATCCGAGGAGCGCGCCCCTCAGGGCGGCGGTCGCGCGCATGCACGGCCTGGAGCCGGCGAATGTCTGCATCGGCAACGGTTCGGACGACATCCTCAACCTGCTCGTCCGCTGCTTCTGCGGGCCCGAGGCGGCGGCGGCGCTGACGCTTCCGGGGTACTCGCTGTACCCGGTGCTGGTCGGGATTCAGGACGGGACCACCCGCGCGGTGCCGCTGGACCGGGCCATGCGCCTGCCGGTCGACGCGATCACCGCCTCCGGGGCCCGCGTGTTCTTCCTCACCTCGCCCAATGCGCCGACCGGCGTGGGGTTCCCGAACGCCGACATTGCTCGGATCCTCGGAGGCTTCGGCGGCATCGTCGTCGTGGATGAGGCCTACGCCGCCTTTGCGCGCGAGAACGCCGTGGGGCTGCTCGCGGGGCATCCGAACCTCGTGGTGGTGAGGACCCTCTCCAAGGCGTACGCCCTCGCCGGCATCCGGGTCGGGTACGCGCTGGCCGGCGCCGACGTGATCGAGGTGATCGACAAGGTGCGCGACAGCTACAACGTGAGCCGGCTCTCGCAGGCCGCCGCGCTCGCCGCCCTGGGCGATCCCGATTATTACCGGGGAGTCGTGGACAGAATTAGGGCCACAAGGGATTGCTACTCAGGACGTTGGGCCGAGAAACGCGGATGGTTCACGTTCCCCTCCGAGACGAACTTCATCTGCACGGAGCCCCGGGACTCTGTGGGCCGCACGGGTCCCTGCGTCGCCCGGTCCGCGTACGATTTCCTCTTCTCGCGCAAGGTGTTGGTGCGCCACTTCCCGAGCGACGCCTTGACCGCCTCGTGTCTGCGGATCACCGTCGGCTCCGAGGACGAGATGCTCGTCCTCGATGACACCCTCGACGCATGGCTAAAGGCACCTCCAAACGCATAGCGGCCGTCTCCCGCAAGACGGCCGAGACGGACATATCGATCACGCTCGCGATCGACGGAACGGGCGAGTCGAAGATCGGAACCGGGGTCGCGTTCTTCGACCACATGCTGACCCTGTTCGCCAAGCACGGCCTCTTTGACCTCATGATAAGGGCGAAGGGCGACGTGGACGTCGACTACCACCACACCGTCGAGGACGTCGGGCTCGTCCTCGGGCAGGCCTTCAAGAAGGCGCTGGGCGAGAAACTCGGGATCCGGCGGTACGGCTTCTTCATCCTGCCCATGGACGAGTCGCTGGCCAGGGTCGTCGTCGACGTGGGCGGCCGCCCGCACCTCGAGTACCGGGTCGAGGCGCAGTCGATGTTCGTGAGGGACTTCAATCTCGTCCTTGTGAAGGAGTTCTGCCGCGCATTCAGCAATGCGCTCGGCGCCAACCTGCACGTCGAGCTGCTATACGGGGAGGAACCCCACCACATCGCGGAAGCCGTCTTCAAGGGCCTGGGGAAGGCCCTGGATGCCGCCACCCAGATAGAGCCCAGGGCGTCGAACCTTCTTCCCTCCACCAAGGGCAGCCTTTGACGCTCCGTCGATGAGCGCGCCCATCGCCGTCATCGACACCGGCATCTGCAACCTGCGCAGTGTCACCAAGGCGCTGGAGGCCGTTGGCGCGCGGCCCGCCGTCGTGCGCACGCCCGCGGAGCTCGACGGATCCGGTGCGGAGGGGCTTGTCCTTCCCGGGGTCGGCGCGCTGCGCGACTGCGTGCTCTCGCTGCGAACCTCCGGCCTGGACGCCACGGTGCGGGAATGGATAAGGCTCGATAGGCCGTTCCTGGGCGTCTGCCTGGGGATGCAGGCGCTGTTCGACGAGTCGGAGGAGGGGGATGTCAAGGGGCTCGGCGTGATCGCCGGCAGGGTCGTCCGCTTCAGGCTTCCCCCGCCTTTCAAGGTGCCGCACATGGGGTGGAACACGGTGCGGTTCAGGCAGCTCGCAAACCCGCTTCGCGAGGGGCTCACCGACGAGGGCGAATCGTTCTACTTCGTCCACAGCTACCACTGCGTCCCCGCGGACCGCGGCCTCGTCCTCGCCGAGTGCGACTACGGAGCCCCGTTCGTGGCGGCGATCGGCCGCGGGCAGCTGTTCGCGACGCAGTTCCACCCGGAGAAGAGCCAGGCAAAGGGGCTGCGAATCTACAGGAATTTCGCGGCGACGGCCGCGCAGCCGGTCTAATCGCGCGATAAGGTTGCCGATTTCATAGGGCTGGGCCCAACTTTTCTTTGCAAGCGGCTCGTTTCTAGCTTCGATCCTGTTGCCATGCCCCAGATCGCCTCACTGAAGATAGACGAAAAGGAATATCCGCTCGCCGTGATGGTGGGCACCGAGGGGGAAAGGGCGATCGACACCCGCAAGCTGAGGGCCGACACGGGATTCATCTGCTACGACCAGGGCTACGGCAACACGGGCTCCTGCGAGAGCGCCGTCACGTTCCTGGACGGGGAGAACGGGATCCTGCGCCACCGCGGGATCCCGATCGAGCAGCTGGCGAACTTCAGCGACTTCGTGGAGACCGCCTACCTGGTGATCTACGGCGAGCTTCCCAACAGGGAAAAGCGCAAGGAATTCGGGATGAAGCTGCGCCAGAACGCGGCGATCGAGACGCAGATGCAGAGGATTTTCGAGGGGTTCCCGACGAGCGCCCCCCCGATGGCGATGCTCTCGTCGATCGTCGCCGCGCTCGCGGCCCACTACCCGCAGCTGGCGACGAACAACTTCGAAAGGGACCTGGTCAACTTCGACCTGGCCGCGGCGATCGCGATTTCGAAGATCCGCACGTTCGGGGCGATGATCTACCGCTACCAGAAGGGCCTGCCCTATGTGTTCCCGAAGCAGGAGCTGCCCTTCTGCGACAACTTCCTGCACATGATGTTCTCGGATCCGTACACCGAGTACATCGCGGAGCCCGAGGTGGCGCGCGCGCTCAACCTCGTGCTCCTGCTGCACACGGACCACGAGCAGAACTGCTCCACCTCGACCGTCCGGACGGTCGGATCGAGCGCGGCGAACCTCTTCACGTCGCTATCCGCCGGAATCTGCGCGCTGTCCGGGCCGCTCCACGGAGGCGCGAACGTGGGGGTGGTCCAGATGCTCCAGGCCATCTACGACGAGGGCGACGACGGGACGCGGTTCATCGCTGCCGCAAAGATGGGGACCAAGGCCAACCGCCTGATGGGCTTCGGGCACGCCGTGTACAAGAACTTCGACCCGCGCGCGAAGATCATCGGGAAGGCCTGCGAGGACGTGCTCAAGAAGCTCGGGATCAACGACCCGCTGCTCGACATCGCGCGCAACCTTGAGCAGGCGGCCCTCAAGGACGACTACTTCCTGTCCCGCAAGCTCTACCCGAACGTCGACTTCTACAGCGGGATCATCATGAGGGCGCTCGGGATCCCGACCAGCCTGTTCACGGTGATGTTTGCGATTGGGCGGACCCCGGGCTGGATCGCGAACTGGCGCGAGGTCGCCTCGAACCCCAAGGGCCGGATCTACCGGCCGAGGCAGATCTACATGGGCCCGGTCAAGAGGGACTACGTCCCGATGGACCAGCGCGCCTGAGCGGCCGCCGAATCGCGCGCAAGCGGCCTATGCGACACCCCCCGGCGGCCAGGTTCCCCATGAACTTCAAGGTGCGCGCGGCCAAGCTGGGGGACGCGTCCGCCGTCGCCCGCCTCTCCAGGGAACTCGGATATCCCGCCGAGGTGAAGGTGGTGCGCGAGAGGCTCCGCGCGGTCCTCGGGCGCGACGACCAGCGCGTCGTGGTGGCCGTGCAACGGCGGGGCTCCCTTTGCGGCTGGCTTCAGGCCCACACCAGCGTCGCCGTCGAGTCGGGCCCGCGGGTCGAGATCGTCGGCCTCGTCGTCTCGCAGGCCATGCGCCGGCGCGGGGTTGGCCGGTGCCTCGTGGCGGTCGCCGAGACCTGGGCGCGCGAGATATCGGCGGAAACGGTTGTTGTGCGCAGCAATGCGAAGCGGGTGGAAAGCCACGCCTTCTACCCTGCGCTCGGGTACCTCCCGTTGAAGACCCAGGTCGTCTACCGGAAGCGGGTCGACGTTTAGGGTCTTTTTGAAGGTTGGCCGGGGGGCCTAACTTTGCTTAGATGGGGCCGTGATTCTCCTCGGGGTGAATATCGACCACGGCGCGACCCTGCGGCAGGCCCGCTACAGGGACGCCGCCGGCGCCCCCGGCGGGGCCGTCGAGCCCGACCCCGTCCTGCTCGCCGAGCGGGCCGAGCGGGCGGGCGCCGACGGGATCACGGTCCACCTGCGGGAGGACCGCAGGCACATCCAGGACAGGGACGTCTGGCGCCTTCGGGAAACGATGTCCACGAAGCTCAATCTCGAGATGGCGTGCACGCAGGCGATGATCGTCCTTGCGCTCAAGCTGCGGCCGCAGGCCGTGTGCGTCGTCCCCGAGAACAGGACGGAGGTCACGACGGAGGGGGGGCTCGACGTCGCCGGCGGCGCGGAGAAGATTAGGGCCTGCGTGGCGGCGATGAAGGCGGCGGGGATCGAGGCCAGCCTCTTCATCGACCCCGACGAGCGCCAGATCGAGCTGTCCGCCAGGGTGGGCGCCCCCGTGGTCGAGCTCCACACCGGCGCCTACGCTAACGCCTACGGGACGCAGCGCCGGGGCGCCGAGTTCCAGCGGCTCAGGCTCGGCGCGGTGCAGGCCCACCAGCTCGGGCTCAAGGTGAACGCGGGGCACGGGATCAACTACGTGAACATCGCCGAGGTCCGGACGATCCCGCACCTGAATGAATTGAACATCGGGCACAGCATCCTCTGCCGCGCGCTGTTCACCGGGATCGAGGAGGCCGTGCGCGAGATGAAGGCGCGGATGAACTCATGAACCTGAACATGCCCCCCGGAGGAGTCCTGATCAGCCTCGGCGCGGACGTCATCGAGGTGGACCGGATCCGCGGCATCCTCGAGCGGCAGGGGGAGCGGTTCCTCGCGCGCGTGTTCACGGAGGAGGAGCGCGAGTACTGCTCCAGGATGGCGTACCCCCACAAGCACCTTGCCGCGAGGTTCGCGGCGAAGGAGGCCGTGTCCAAGTGCTTCACCACGGGAATCGGCTCGGAGCTGGGATGGCGTTCCGTCTCCGTGTACCACGGTCCCCGCCACCAGCCCCTGGTGCGCCTTGACGAGAAGGGCATGGGGCTCCTCAGGGACGCTGGCGCGACCCATGTCATGCTCACTCTCTCGCACACCGACCTGGTCGCGGTCGCCATCGCCGCGCTCGTAAGGGCCTAGCCGAAGGGGGAACGCCAGATGGAAGACGACACGCCATCGGAGCCGGCCCCGCGCAAGCCGTCGGCGGTCCCCTCGTGGGTGACGCTCGGCTTCGTGCTCGGCGCGCTCTTCGTCCTTGCTCTGCCCAGGCGCACGGACGTCGGGGGCGCCCCGCGACCGGCGGCGCCCGAGGAGGCCCCGAAGCCGGCCCGGCCGCCCGAGGCGCCCCGGCTCACCACGATCGAGGCCGTCTTCGCCGCGTGGGACCGGTACGCGGTGTGGAGCGACGGGACGACGGAGGTGGCGCTGTGGAACCCGGACACGAAGAGCTTCTCCGAGTTCTACGAGGTGACCCGCGTCGGCGACGCCTACTACTTCCGGTCCGTCACGGGCCTGACCCGGCTCGGCCTCACGCATGGGGTCCCCGAGGATTCCCCGCTCCAGTTCACCGAGACCGCGCGCCAGCGCGAGGAGTGGCTCGGCGAGGTGGGTAAGGAGAAATGGAAGGCGATCGGCGAGGGGATGCGCCAGTCGCTGGCGCCGACGTCGGCGACCCCGCCGGACGGCGGGAAATAGGTTTGCCATGCCGAGCGCCGCCATCCCCAGCCACCCGGTCGTCTCCATCGAGGAGGCCCGCGCGCTCGAGGCCCACCTCTTTGGGGGCCAGGAGCGCAAGGAATGGGGCGCGATGCAGCGCGCCGGCCGCGCAACCGCGGACGCCGCCCTCCGGGATTTCCAGGAGATTGGCGGCTTTCCGGCCGCCGGCCGCCTGCTGGTCCTCGCGGGCAAGGGCAACAACGCCGGGGACGCCATGATTGCGGCGAGGGAGGTGCTCGAGCGGTCCCTGGGATCCACGGCGGACGTCGTGTTCGCGTTCGGCACGAGGGCGCTCAGGCCGCTCGCCGCGCGCGCGTGGAGGGACCTCTCCGAGGCGTGCCGCGGGCGCGTGCGCGCCACGGACGCAGACGGCCTGGCGCCCGCGTACGACTTGTGCCTGGACGGGATCTTTGGCTACCAGTACCGGCCGCCGCTCCCCGCCGAGGCCCTTGCCGCGATCGCCGCGGCGGACGGGTCGAGGATCCGGCTCCGGGCGTCCGTCGACCTTCCGACCGGCCTCTCGGAGCCCGGGGCGTTCCGGGCGGACTTCACCTACGCCACGGGCTCGGTGAAGGTTCCCCTCATTGGATGCGCGAACGCCGGGCGTCCGCGTTACCTCGACCTCGGCTTCTTCGGCGACGGCGAGGCCGCCGCCTCGGGCGGGGACCGCGTGATCCTGCCATCGGTTCTCGGGGTGCTTGGAGGCCTCAGGCCCGCCGCGTCCGACAAGCGCTCTCAGGGCCACCTGGCGATCGTCGGCGGCTCCCGGAGCTACCCGGGCGCCGTCATGATGGCGACCCTGTCCGCGCTGCGGAGCGGCGCCGGGTTGGTCACCGCGTTCGTTCCCGAGCGGCTCGCGCCGGCATTTGCGGCGCAGGCCCCCGAGGCCATGTGGGTTGGCCTGCCCGAGACGCCCGGAGGCGGGCTGGCGCTTGTGGGGCTCGAGGAGATCATGGCCGTCGCCGGGCGGGCGACGGCGCTGGCGATCGGCCCCGGCCTCGGCCGGGAGCCGGAGACCCTCGCGCTGGCGATGGGCGTCGTCCGGGGCTCCCCCGTGCCGCTGCTGATCGACGCCGACGCCCTGCAGGCCGACATCGTGCGGGCGGGCACCGCGCCGAGGATCCTGACGCCCCACGCGGGCGAGCTCGAGCGCATTGCCGAGGGGACGGAGTTGCGGGCGCTCTGTAGGGCCGTCCGGGGCGCCGTGATCGCGAAGGGGCCGGTCACCCGGGTGTGCGCGGGCGACTCTGTCTACCACTGCCTGTGCGGAGGGCCGGTCCTTGCCCGGGGCGGAAGCGGGGACCTTCTCGCGGGCCTAGCCGGCGGCCTCCTCGCCCAGGCTCCGGGCGAGCCCCTGGCGGCCGCCTGCCGGGCCGCGACCTGGCACGGGACGGCGGCGGACGTGCTTGCCCGCGCCCACGGGCAGACGGCCGTCCGGACCCTTCAGCTGCTCGACTTCCTGGCGCCGGCCCTGCGAGAGTACGCGGCATGCCAAGGGAGCTGACCGAAAAGCAGGCGTATCTGGCGCTCAACGCGCTGCCGGGGATCGGTCCGATCGGGCTCAACCAGCTTCTCGGGGCCTTTGGTGGCGACCCGCGCGCGGCGCTGTCGGCCGAGCGCAGGCGCCTCGAGGCCGTTCCCGGGGCCCGCCCGGACGCGGTCGCCGCGATCCGCGACTGGCGGGCGCACTTCGACCCCGCCAGGGAGGAGGACAGGATGGAACGCAGCGGCGTCACGTTTGTCATCCCGCGCGACCCGGGCTACCCGCGGCTCCTCTGCGAGATCCACGACCCCCCGGTCGGCTTGTATCGAAAGGGTGATTATGCCTTGGACGGCCCCTGCATCGCGATCGTCGGGAGCCGCCGGGCCACGGCGTACGGGCAGAGCGTCGCGAGGCGCCTCGGCGCCGAGCTCGGGCAGCGGGGGTTCTGCGTCGTGAGCGGACTGGCGCGCGGGGTCGACACGTCGGCGCACGAGGGCGCCCTCTCCGCCGGGGGCAGGACGGCCGCGGTCCTCGGGACCGGGATAGACGTCATCCACCCACCGGAGAATCTCGGCCTGTACCGGCGGATTGCGGAGACCGGGGCCGTCCTCTCCGAGTTCCCGTTCGGGCGGTCCGTCGACAAGGATTCCTTCGCGATGCGAAGCCGCGTCATCGCCGGGATCTGCGAGGCCGTGGTGGTGGTCGAGAGCGACCTGTGGGGCGGGGCGATGTCCACCGCCAAGTTCGCGGGCGAGCAGGGACGGCTGCTCTTTGCCGTGCCGGGGCGCATCGACCTGTCGACGAGCACCGGGCCCAACCAGCTCATCCGGGACGGAGCGACGCTCCTGACGCGGGTGGAGGATGTCTTGCAGGAGCTCCAGTACCTTGGGGGCCTGCGGCCGGCGCCCGTCGGGGGCGGCGGCCCGGCGGGGGAGAGGCCCTAGGCCGCGCCGGCGCGGCTTTAGCCCGGCGGCCAGGCCATCGGGCGCCCCGCGAGCAGGTGCACGTGCACGTGGGGGACGCTCTCGCCCGCGTCGGGGCCGCTGTTGACGACGAGGCGCAAGCCCCGCTCGAGCCTCAGCTTCGCGGCCATCTCGCCCGCGACGACCAGCAGGTGGCCGAGGACCGCCTCGTCCGCCGTGACGGCCTCGGCCAGGCGAGGGATCGGCTTCTTTGGGATGATCAGCAGGTGCACCGGGGCCTGGGGCCGGATGTCGTGGATCACGATGCAGCGCGCGTCCTCGTGCTCGATCCTCGCGGGAATCTCCCGGTCGATGATCTTCTGGAAGAGCGTCTTAGTCATGTGGGGGTTCTTTGCGGCGGGAGATTGCCCGTTTCTGGGCGGGTCACAAGAATAGGAGCGTCAAGTCCGAGCCCAAGGGGGAGCGCGCCGCCGTCAGCTCGCGCAGGAAGGCGAGCAGATCGTCGTATTCCTTGCGCCGGCGCTTCGTCTCGCGCCTCTCCGGGGGCAGCACGGCGGGCCGCAGGTTCGTGATCAGCAGCGTCGACTCGCGGAAGGGGGCCAGCGTCCGGAGGCCCGCCATGACCTCGGCCCGTGCGAAGAGGGGCGTCCCCGACTGGAGCGTCTTCGAGGCGTCCCAGTGGAAGAAGCCGTGGCGCGGCAGCCGCGAGTGGAGCTTCTCGAGGAGCCGCGCGGCCGCGGCGTTGAAGGCCTCCGAGTAGGTGGACGCCAGGGTGGGGTCCGCCGCCGTCTGGGCCTCGAGGTCCGCGAGGGTGAAGGTGATCGCGGACTTGATCTGGTTGGCCAGGAAGAGGTCCTTTCCGGTCACATGCGCGAAGAGCGCATTGATATAGTGCAGGCGACGAAGTTCGTCGCGGTCCATCGTCATTTCTTCGTCTTACCGAGTGAGCTGATCTCGCTCATGAACTCGGAGACGTCGCGGAACTCCTTGTAGACGCTGGCGTAGCGCACGTAGGCGACCTGGTCGACCGTCCGCAGGCGCTGCATGACGGCCTCGCCGATGGCCTGCGACGGAATCTCGTTCTCGAACCTCGCCTCAATCGCGTCAATGACGTCCTCGACAAGCATCGTGATCTGCTCCAGGTCGACCGGGCGCTTGTGGCACGCCGCGCGCACCGCGTGGACCAGCTTCTCGCGGTCAAACTCCTCGCGCCTGCCGTCCCGCTTGATCACCACCATGCCGTCGAGGACGAGCGTCTCGGTCGTCGTGAACCGGTGGCCGCATTCGAGGCATTCGCGGCGCCTGCGGATCGTATTGCCCTCCTTGCTGATGCGGGAGTCGATCACCTTGTCCTCAATCGAAGTGCACTTGGGGCAGCGCATGGGGTAAAGCGGGGTCAGTTGAACTCGAGGAAGTTTTGCAGGATCTTCATGCCGCCCTCCGTCGCGATCGACTCGGGATGAAACTGGACGCCCCAGATCGGAAGGGTCCGGTGGCGCAGGCCCATGACCTCGCCCTCGGCGGTCTCGGCGGTGATCTCAAGCTCGCTTGGGAAGGTCGAGCGCTCGACCAGGAGGGAATGATAGCGGGTCGCGGCGAATCCCTGAGGCAGGCCCTTGAACAGATCGGTGTTCCGGTGCGTGATCGGCGAGGTCTTGCCGTGCATCAGCCTGTCGGCCCGGACGACGTGGCCGCCGTAAAAATGCCCGACCGCCTGGTGGCCGAGGCAAACGCCGAAGATCGGTTTCCTGCCGGCGAAGGCTCCGATCATGTCGAGCGTCACGCCCGCCTCGCGGGGCGAGCACGGCCCGGGGGACAGGAGCACGCGGTCGGGATTGAGGGCCAGGGCCTCCTTCGGCGTGATCTCGTTGTTCCTGAATACCCTCTGCTCCACGCCCAGCTGACCGAAGTACTGGACGAGGTTGTAGGTGAATGAATCGAAGTTATCGATGACGAGAAGCACTCTCGGAGAGTTGACCTACGATTGACAGGGGGGTCAAGGGTGCGGGTAGGCTCTATGCCCGCCTATGGCAAGTCACTTTCAATTGCTCGGGAAGGACGCGACAACCGCCGCCCGACGCGGGCGGCTCGCAACGCTCCATGGCGATGTCGAGACGCCGGTCTTCATGCCGGTCGGCACGCAGGGCACGGTGAAGGCCGTCACACCGGTCCAGCTGAGGGAGATCGGCGCGCAGATCATCCTCGGGAACACGTACCACCTGAACTTGAGGCCCGGAAGCGAACTCATCCGCGACCTGGGCGGCCTGCACCGCTTCATGGGCTGGGACGGGCCGATCCTCACCGACAGCGGCGGCTTCCAGGTGTTCAGCCTCGCGAAGCTGCGCACGATCGGCGACGACGGCGTTTCCTTCCAGTCTCACCTGGACGGCGCCGCCCTGTTCCTCGGCCCGGGGGAGGTCATGGGCATCCAGGCCAACCTCGGCTCCGACATCGCCATGGTCCTCGACGAGTGCCCACCGTGGCCGGTCGACAGGGACGCCTGCGCGCTCGCGTGCGCGCGCAGCCTGCGCTGGGCGCGCCGCTGCCGGGAGATCGCCGAGGGGAGCGGATTCCTGGCGTCGGGCCACCACGTGTTCGCGATCGCGCAGGGGTCCACCTACGACGACTTGAGGCGCGAGGCCGCCGAGGCGCTTTCGGCGCTTGATTTCTCGGGCTACGCCGTCGGTGGGGTCAGCGTGGGCGAGCCCGAGGCCGAGATGCTCAAGCAGGTGGGGGCGACGACTCCGTTCCTGCCCGCGGACAAGCCCCGCTACACCATGGGGCTCGGCACCCCCCCGCAGATCCTCAGGATGGTGGCGCTCGGCGTCGACATGTTCGACTGCGTCCTGCCAACCCGCGTCGCGCGCAACGGCCTGGCGTTCACGCCGCAGGGCCCGATCAACTTGAGAAACGAGAAGTTCCGAGACGACGGCCGGCCGCTCGTGGAGGGCCTGGGCAACTACACGTGCCGCAATTTCTCCCGGGCCTACCTGCGGCACCTCTTCGCGGCCGGGGAGATGCTGGGCGGCACCCTCCTGACGATCCACAACCTCCACTTCTTCCTCGACCTGATGGGGCAAGCCCGCAACCACGTCGAGGCGGGCGACTTCGGGCCCTGGCACCAGGGCTGGATCCGGCGCTACGAGGGGTCCGATTGACCCCTGGCGGCGGCGGGCGCGCCTAAAGCGCTCGCCAACCCGCCGGAATTGAGGCTATTGCCGAAGTATGCGCATTCTAGTCACGGGGGGCGCCGGGTTCCTGGGCTCCCACCTCTGCGAACGGCTCCTGGCGGACGGCAACGAGGTCATCTGCCTGGACAACTTCTTCACGGGCAGCAAACAAAACGTCGCGTCCTTCTCCGCCAACCCAAACTTCGAGCTCGTCCGCCACGACGTGATCGACCCGTTCAAGTTCGAGGTGGACCAGATCTACAACCTGGCGTGCCCCGCCTCGCCCACCGCCTACCAGTACAACCCGATCAAGACCATCAAGACCTCCGTGATGGGCTCGATCAACTGCCTGGGCCTCGCGAAGCGGCTGAAGGCGCGCGTCTTCCAGGCCTCGACGTCCGAGGTGTACGGCGACCCCCAGGTGCACCCGCAGCCCGAGGGTTACTGGGGGAATGTCAACCCGATCGGCAGGCGGTCCTGCTACGACGAGGGCAAGCGCTGCGCCGAGACGCTCTTCTTCGACTACAACCGGGAGAACAAGGTCGACATACGGGTCGTGCGGATCTTCAACACATACGGGCCCCGCATGCACGAGTCGGACGGCCGCGTCATCTCGAACTTCATCGTGCAGGCGCTTAAGGGCGAGGACATCACGGTCTATGGCGACGGGAGCCAGACGCGCTCGTTCTGCTATGTCGACGACTTGATCGAGGGGATTGTCGGCGTGATGCGCCAGACCGAGACGCCGGGGCCGATCAACCTCGGCAACCCCGGGGAGTTCACGATGCTTGAGCTCGCCGAGCGCGTCCTGAAGATCGTCGGGGGCCGCTCAAAGATCGTCCACAAGCGGCTTCCCGCGGACGACCCGAAGCAGCGCATGCCCGACATCTCCCTGGCAAAGCGCCTGCTCAAGTGGGAGCCCGCCGTGGCGCTCGAGGACGGACTGAAGCGCACGGTTGCATACTTTAAGAAGCGCCGCTGACCGCGCCTCCCGCCGGCAGGGCATTTTGTCATTTGCCTAAGGTGTCCGGCGGTCTATTGTCTTCCCCTTCATGCTGTCGTATTTGCTCAAACCCTTTGTAGGGAGGCACTACAAGAAGTTTCTCGAGAAAGTCCGTCCCATCGTCGTGCGGATCAACGAGTTGGATAGCACCTATACGGCGCTGACCGACGAGCAGCTGCGCGCGAAGACCGACGAATTCAGGGCGAGGGTGCAGGCGGGCGAGACCCTCGACCAGATCCTGCCCGAGGCGTTCGCGGTCGTGAAGAACGCTGCCCGGCGGCTGGTCGGCACCACGGCGCTCGTCTGCGAGCACGAACTCCCATGGGACATGGTGCATTTCGACGTCCAGCTGATCGGCGGGATCGCGCTCCACCAGGGGCGGATCGCGGAGATGGCGACGGGCGAGGGCAAGACCCTCGTCGCGACGCTTCCGCTCTACCTCAACTCTCTCAACGGGCGCAACGCCCAGCTCGTGACCGTCAACGACTACCTCGCCCGCCGCGATTCCGAGTGGATGGGCCAGCTGTACAGCTTTCTCGGGGTGAGCGTCGGGTGCATCCAGCAGAGCATGGACCCCGACCTGCGCCGCGAGATGTACGGCCGCAACATCACCTACGGGACCGCCAGCGAGTTCGGGTTCGACTACCTGCGCGACAACGGCATGGCCACGCGCAAGGAGGACCAGGTGCAGCGCGACCACTGGTACTGCATCGTGGACGAGATCGACTCGATCCTCGTGGACGAAGCGCGGACCCCGCTCATCATCTCGGGCCCCGCGCCGATCGAGCGCGAGCAGCCCTTCACGCGCCTGACGCCCGGCGTCGACCGGCTGGTCGCCGACCAGACGCGGCTCTGCAACCGCCTCGTGGGAGAGGCCAAGGAGACCCTCGATGGCCTTGGCGGCATCGGCGACGAGCGCGCGCGGGGGGAGGCGCGCGACCAGGCGATCCGCAAACTGGTCCAGGTCAAGATGGGCAGCCCGAAGAACAAGCTCTTGCTGCGCCTGATGGAGAACGCGGAATGGCGCAAGCTGCTGGACCGCGTGGAGACGGAACTCAACTCGGACCTGAACAAGGACGAGATGTACCGCCTGAAGGAGCACCTGCTCTACGTGATCGACGAGCGCCAGCACCAGGCCGACCTTACCGAGATCGGCAGGAAGCACCTGCGCCCCGACAACCCGGACGCGTTCATGATGCCGGACCTCGCGACCGAGTTCTCGGACCTTGAGCGGGACACGTCGATCCCGCCGGAGAAGCGCGAGGAGCTAAAGCTCGCCGCCCACCAGCACTACGCGACCGTGTCCGAGGAGATCCACGCGATCTCGCAGCTGCTCCGGGCGTACTCCCTCTACGAGCGCGACGTCGAGTACGTCGTCCAGGACGGGAAGGTCATGATCGTCGACGAGAACACGGGCCGCGTCATGACCGGCAGGCGCTGGTCGGACGGCCTGCACCAGGCGGTCGAGGCCAAGGAGGGGGTCGCGATCGAGCGGGAGACGCGCACGTACGCGACGATCACGATCCAGAACTACTTCAGGATGTACGAGAAGCTCGCAGGGATGACGGGCACCGCCGAGACCGAGGCCACGGAGTTCAACGACATCTACCGGCTGACGGTCCAGGTGATCCCCACCAACAAGCCCTGCATCCGCATCGACAAAAACGACGTGATCTTCAAGGCGCGCCGCGACAAGTACAACGCGGTCCTGCGCGAGATCGAGGCGGCGAACAAGCGGGGCCAGCCGGTCCTCGTCGGCACGACGAGCGTCGAGGCCTCGGAGGTCCTTTCCCGGATGCTCAAGCGCGCCGGCATCATCCACACCGTCCTCAACGCCAAGTTCCACCAGCAGGAGGCCGAGATCGTGAGCCGGGCGGGCCTGCGCGCCGCCGTCACCATCGCTACCAACATGGCCGGCCGCGGCACCGACATCAAGCTGGGCGAGGGCGTGCGCGAGCAGGGCGGCCTCTACGTGATCGGCACCGAGCGCCACGAGTCCCGAAGGATCGATCGCCAGCTTCGCGGACGGTGCTCGCGCCAGGGGGACCCCGGGCTTACCAAGTTCTTCCTCTCGCTCGAGGACGACCTCATGCGCCTCTTCCTCCAGGGCAACCTGGCGTCGCGCCTGATGGAGGGCACGATGCAGGAGGGGGAGGAGCTGGAGCACCCGCTGCTCAACCGCTCGATCGAGTCGGCGCAGAAGAAGGTCGAGCAGCAGAACTACGCGATCCGCAAGCGCCTGCTCCAGTACGACGACGTGCTCAACCAGCAGCGCGAGGTCGTCTACGGGATCCGCAACGCGGCGATCCACGCCGAGCGCTCGAAGGGCATCATCTTCGAGCAGGTCGAGGAGGAGGTCGTCAGCCGGCTTCAGATCGCCGGATTCGGCGAGAAGGGCGGCTCCAACTCCCAGGCGATCGAGAGCTTCGTCGGCTGGGCCAACACGCACTTCCCGATCGGGCTGAGGGTGGAGGAGCTCAAGGGGGACGACCTCGATGTCCACAAGACCCTCGTCCTGGAGCGGATCAGGAAGGCCTACACCCTGAAGGAGTCGGCGGAGGTACCCGAGGCCCTGGGATCCCTCGAGCGGTACGTCGTCATCAACGCGATCGACCACCACTGGCAGGAGCACCTGACGGAGATGGAGGAGCTTCGCCGCTCGATCGGCCTGCGCAGCTACGGCCAGAAGGACCCCCTGGTCGAGTACAAGAGCGAGGCCTACCATTTCTTCGAGGAGCTGATGAGGAACGTGCGCCTTCAGATCTGCACGGGGCTGTTCCGGAGCGCCTCGAACCTCTCGGCCTTCGAGAACATGCTGGCGATCCTCGCGCGCAGCGCGCGGACGCAGGGCCCGGAGACTCCCCAGGCGCCCCCGCCCGCGCCCACAAACGGAAAGCCCGCCCCGGAGGCCGGACCGCCCGAGCGCGAGATCCAGCTGCCCAAGGTGACCATCCGGCGCGACACCCCGAAGGTCGGGCGCAACGACCCGTGCCCCTGCGGCAGTGGAAAGAAGTACAAGCACTGCCACGGAGCCTGAGGAGACCTCCTTGAGCCCGGACCCCTACGAACCCGTCCCGACGTTTTGGGAGCGGCACTCCGGCTGGGCCGCGCCGGCGGTGGTGGGCTTCCTGACGGCGCTCCTGTTCATCCTGGCCTTCCCGCCGTTTCACGAGCCCGAGGTGGCGTACGCCTGCCTCGTGCCCGGTATCTTCTGGGCCTACCTGAGGCCCCCGCTTAAGACCTACTGCTGGACGATCCTCGCGGCGCAGGCCGTCACGTGGACGGTCAACCTGAGCTGGCTGCACCCGGTCACGTGGGCCGGCCTCTTCATCATCGGCCCGCTGGTCGGGGCGTGGACGGGAGTGTGGTATCTCGCCGCGTGGTGGACCCTTCCGAGGATGGTCGGCCGGTCGACGTTCGTGCGGCTGACGGCGATGCTCGGGCTCTCCGGAGTCTGGGTGCTGATCGAGTGGTCGCGCACCTTCCTGTTCGGGGGCTTCCCGTGGATGCCGCTCGCCGCCACCCAGTGGGAGAGGATGAGGAGCGTGCTCCAGGTGGCCGCCTACACCGGCGCCTACGGGGCGTCGTTCGTCCTTGTCGCGGTGAACATCGGGTTCTCGGCCTACGCGAACCGCCTGCTGCGCGAGGGCGAGACGGGCCTGCGCCGCAGGAGCCAGGAGTTCCTGCTGGCGATGTTCCTGCTCCTCGTGTGCCTCGCGATCCACATCCCGGAGAGTGTGAACGCCTCGAAGTTCGCCGTGCCCTTCGCCAGGGTCGCGTTCGTGCAGCCGGACGTCCCGGCGATGGTCAAGTGGGACCCGGCGAAGGAGCCCGAGATCATCGGCACGCTCAAATCGCTGACGCTCGAGGCCGGCAAGCTGCATCCCGACCTCATCCTCTGGCCCGAATCGACCACCCCGTACCCCCTGAAGGGCGGCGATCCGTCCATGCGCCGGTTCGTGGAGCAGCTATCGGCCCGCACGAAGGCGCCCATGCTGATCGGGGCGGACGCCATCGAGGCGGCGGGCGCCGGCCGCGAGGAGTACTTCAACGCTGCCTTTGTCATCGATCCCCAGCTCGGCGTGCAGACCAGCTACTACGCGAAGCGCCGACTGGTCCAGTTCGGCGAGTACATCCCTCTGCGGCCCCTGCTCGGCTGGCTGGGCAAGATCGTGCCGATCGGCGACGACTTCACGCCGGGCAGCGACTCGGTTCCGCTGGTCGTCCCCATGGACCGCGGGGCGGCCGCGTTCGGCGTCCTCATCTGCTATGAGGACCTCTTCCCCGCGCTCGCTCGCGAGGAGGTCCTTTCGGGGGCCGACGCGCTCGTGGTCGTGACCAACGATGCATGGTACGGCGAGGGTGCGGCCGCCTACCAGCACGCGGCGCATTCCGTGCTGCGCGCCATCGAGACCCGCCGGCCCGTGCTCCGCTGCGGGAACGCCGGCTGGAGCGGCTGGATTGACGAGTTCGGCGGCATCCGCAGGGTCGCGCAGGACGAGAACGGGAGCATCTACTACCGCGGGATATCGCTTGCGAACGTGACGCGCGACCAGCGGTGGGTCGGCCGGAACAGCTTCTACGTTGAGCACGGCGACTGGTTCGTCGGCGTCTGCGCCTGCCTCGCGGCCCTTAGCGCGGCGCTGCTCGCGACGGGCGCCCCGGCCGAGGAGCGCCCGGAAGGGGGCTCGTGAGGCGCAGGACCGTTGCCCTGGTCGGGGACTACTCCGAGAAGCACACCGCCCACCGCGCGATCCCGAGGGCGCTCGAGCTGGCGCGCAGCGTCTCGGGCGCGGACTTCGGCTGGGAGTGGGTCGCGACGAGGTCGATCGGGGTCGCCTCGCGCGACCTTGCGGCATACGCCGCCGTCTGGGCCGTCCCCGCGAGCCCCTACGAGAACACCGAGGGCGCGCTCGGCGCCATCCGCTGGGCGAGGGAGACCGGCCGGCCCTTCCTGGGGACGTGCGGCGGGTTCCAGCACGCGCTCATCGAGTTCGCCCGCAACGCGGCGGCAGTGGCCGACGCCGACCATGCGGAGACCCGTCCCGGTGGGCCCTCGCTCGTCGTGACGCGGCTCAGCTGCTCGTTGGTCGAGGCGACGGGGGCGGTGCATTTCGCCAAGGGGAGCCTCCTGGGCACCGCGTACGGGGGCCCGAGCGCCACCGAGGGCTATCGCTGCAACTACGGGTTCAACGCGGCGTACCGGCCGGCCCTTGAGGCGGCCGGCCTCAGGTTCACGGCCTGGGACGAATCGGGAGAGGTCCGGGGAGCCGAGCTTCCTAGGCACCGGTTCTTTGCCGGCGTCCTCTTTCAGCCGGAGCGCGCAGCGCTCCGGGGTGAAGTCCCGCCGCTCGTGCTCGCCTTTGTGCGGGCGGTCTCCCAGGCCGGCTAGCCCGAGGCGCCGGCCTCCGCCGGCGCCGCGTACACGACGATGGCCACGCCCGCGACGACGATCGCGCTGGCCGCGTAGAACAGGGCGCGGGGCACCTCGCCGAAGAGAAGGAAGCCCATGACGCCCGCGAAAACGAACTGGCTCACGTTGCACAGGCTGACGATCTGGCCCCGGATCCCGCGCATCGCCGCGTTCAGGAGCGAGTGCCCGCAGACGGTCGGGATCGCGGCAAGGCCAGCCATGAGCGACCACTCACGCGCCGACCCCACGTCAAAGGTCCCCATCCGGGGCAGGGCGACGAGGAGGCACACCAGGGCGGCCTGGCCGTAGACCGGGATCACGTACAGCCAGATCGAGGGGAAGTCCCTGTTGCGCCTGCCGAGGGCCAGGTAGAGGGCGAACAGGAGCATCGAGGCGAAGCACACCGCGTCGCCCGCCGCGCTGCCGCCTGCCGCCACGGCGTCCCTCACCGACAGGGTCGCGAGACCGACGATGGCGAGTGCCGTGCCGGCGACCTCCGCCGCGTTGATCCGCTCCCTGGCGAGCCAGAGGAGGAAGAAGGGAAGCGCGATCGGCACTAGGTTGACGATGAGGGTCGCCTGGGCGACCGCGGTCATCCTCACCCCCAGGGTCCACAAGACCAGGTGGAGCGCGAGCACGAGTGCGGGGGCGTGCGTGCGGCGCAGGTGGGCCCGCGTGAAGGCGCCCCCGTGGCGGCGCAGCTCCACGAGGAAGACGGGAGCCAGCATGAGGGAGGCGAAGACAAGGCGCAGCGCCGTCAGGACCAGCGGGTCGGTCGCGCTCATCCTGATGAGAATCGCGGAGGTGGAGCAGGCGCCCACGCCGAGAAAAAGGAGGAGGTACCTCAGGGCCATCGGCCGACACCGTGGCAGAACCCGTGGCGGGAAGGCAAACGATCGTTGCCCGAATTCTGGGAAACCGGCTTGAGAAGGCGCGGCCGCAGAATCAGATTCTCCGCGCCCCTCCCATGAAGAAACTCCTCTGCATCCTCGCATGCGCGGCGGCGCTCTCGGGCGCCCGCGCCGGCAACTATCAAAACTTCGCCGTGGCCGTCTACATCCCCGAGCGGGTCGTGGCCACCTTCGCCGATCCGAAGGTCCTGCAGTCCCAGTGGGACATCATCAGCAGCCAGGTGAAGGTCGACAAGGTCTACATCGAGGTGCAGCGCGACGGGATCCTGGCCGACGACAAGCTCCTCGATGAGGTGAAGCGGTTCTTCGTGAGCCGCGGGATCCAGGTTGCGGGCGGCAGCGCGTTCACCGGGGCCGAGTCGGACCTCTTCCACTCGTTCTGCTACACGGACCCGGTGGACCGCGCCTTCGTCAAGAAGGCCTCGGAGCTGGCCGCGCGGCATTTCGACGAGTTCATCCTCGACGACTTCTTCTTCGTCAACTCGAAGACCGACTCCGACATCGCGGCCAAGGGCGACCGGTCATGGACCGACTTCCGGCTGGGCCTCATGGACGAGGCCGGGTCGACCCTCGTCGTCAAGGCGGCCAAGGATGTGAACCCCAAGATCAAGGTGGTGATCAAGTTCCCGAACTGGTACGAGCACTTTCAGGGCCTCGGCTTCGACCTCGACAAGGAGCCGAGGATCTTCGACGGAATCTACACCGGAACCGAGACCCGCGACCCGGTCTACACGGACCAGTACCTCCAGCAGTACGAGAGCTACCAGATCATCCGCTACTTCGAGAACATCAAGCCGGGCGGCAACGGCGGAGGGTGGGTCGACACGTACAACGCCCGGTACGTGGACCGCTACGCGGAGCAGCTTTGGGACACGATGTTTGCCAAGGCCCGCGAGATCACGCTCTTCATGTGGGCCACGATTGCCGAGAAGGCGGAGGCGGGCGACCGGGCGGAATGGGCCGGCCTGAAGACGGGCCTGGATTTCAACGCGGTGGCCGCCGCCTACCATCCGGTGGGCGAGGGGGCTCCCGCCACGCCGTCCTGGGCGACGGTGGCCGGCGTCGCACTGCGCCAGGCCGACGCGGTCGTCGGCAATCTCGGGAACCCGATCGGCATCGCCTGCTACAAGCCCTACCAGTCAATGGGCGAGGACTTCCTCCACAACTACATTGGGATGATCGGGATCCCGATCGACATGCGTCCCGAGTTCCCGACCGACGCCAAGGTCGTGCTCCTTACCGAGTCTGCGAAGTTCGACCCGGACATCGTCGCGAAGATCAAGCGGCAGCTCGAGGACGGCAAGTCGGTCGTCATCACCTCCGGCCTCCTGCGCGCGCTCAAGGGCAAGGGCATCGAGGGCATCTGCGAGACCGAGGTCACGGACAACAAGGTGCTCGCGACCGACTACGTTTTCGGATGGGGCCCCGGCAGCCACACGGACCTGGGCGCGCAGGAGCACAAGGTGGGGATCCTCTTCCCCGAGGTGCGCTTCCTCACGAATGACGCCTGGGCGCTCGTGGGCGCCATCGAGAACGGCAACGGCTACCCGGTCCTCCTCATGGACAGGTACAGCAAGGGCGTCCTGTACGTCTGGACCATCCCGGACAACTTCCGCAACCTGTACGCCCTGCCGAGCGGCGTCACGAGCGCCATCAAGGACGTCGTGATGAGGGACTTCTTCGTCCGGATAGACGGGCCGAGCCAGGTCTCGCTCTTCGCCTACGACAATGGCGCGTTTGTCGTCGAGTCGTTCCTGCCCGGCCAGGCCGTGGTCAATGTCACGGTCAACGGGGAGTTCACCAAGCTGCGCAACCTGGTCACGGGCGAGGTTGTCGCGTCCTACACTCCGGAGGCCCCCAAGTGGCCCTTCCGCCGGCACCAGGCGCCGCAGGCGCCCAAGGCGCACTTCCATGTTCCGATGCTGCCGCACAGCTACGCGGCCTTCGCTCCGGAAAAGTAGGCGCCGTCAGCGGGTCCAGTCCCAGAGATAGGGCGGGCCGCCGTAGACGGGACCATAGGGGCCGTTTGGGCCGTAAGGGCCGAGCAGCCCGCGGCCCCGGTAGTCGTCAAATCCCACCCCAATGGTGAATTTTGCCGTGGGGTCGGTGACGAACAGGTCCACCGACGTCCCGTAGAAGTTCTGGCCGTGGGATCCCCCTCCCACGGTGAAGGAGATGTCGCCATGTACCTGCGTGCGCGAGATGTCCGAGACCACCGTGTCGGATGGCGCGGGCACCGGCGCCGCCTTGGGCGGCGGGGAGTAGGCGAAGGACTGCGTCGGCGGCGGCCCCAGGGCGATCGCGCGGGCGACCGACCCGTCGAGGGCCGCGAGCTCCTTGGCGGACAGGCGGTCCAGTCCCGCGGCCTTGAATTCCTTCTCAGAGTGGCGCACGGAGAACGCGGACGAGAACCCCGTCACGCCCCCCTGATGGGCGAGCGTCACGTCCCGCGATACGAGGGCATCTAGGCCCGCGGCCTGCTCGGTCGCGAGCTTCGCGATCCCGCAGGAGACCCTCTCGTCAGGGGAGAGGCCGTCGCAGAATCCGGGCCCCGCTGCGCGTGCCGGCGCCGCGAGCGCCAGTGCAACGCAACCGAGCGCGGCGCGCGCGATTCGCCAGCAGGTGGGCCTAAGGGTCATCCGGCCAGTAGGACGCATTTGCGGCGCGAAAGTTCCGGTCTGCCTCTAGCCCGCGTCGTAGTCCAGGTATGGCCCCAGCCACTTCTCGGCCTCGGCGACGGTCCATCCTTTGCGCCGGGCATAGTCGTCGACCTGGTCGCGGCCGAGTTTTCCGACGCCAAAGTACTTGGACTCGGGATGGTTGAGGTACCAGCCGCTCACGCTGCTGGCGGGGGACATGGCGCAGCTCTCCGTGAGGCTGATGCCGGTGGCCGACTCGCCGCCGAGGAGCCGGAAGAGGGTCGGCTTCTCCGTGTGGTCGGGGCACGCCGGGTATCCCGGGGCGGGACGGATGCCGCGGTACCGCTCCCGGATCAGGTCGCCGTGGCTGAGGTTCTCGGTCCTCCCGAATCCGCACGCCTCGCGAGCCCTCTTGTGAAACATCTCGGCCATCGCCTCCGCGAGCCGGTCCCCGAGCGCCTGGCTCATGATCGCGCTGTAGTCGTCCGACGCCGCCCTGAACTGCGCAGCGAAGCCCTCCACGCCGTGGCCGGCCGTGACCGCGAAGCCGCCGATGTAGTCCGTCCGCCCGCTTTCCGCGGGGGCGAGGTAGTCGGCCAGGCAGTGGTTGAACTGGCCGGCCGGCTTCTCCTGCTGCTGGCGCAGCATGTGGAAGGTCGCCGCGACCCCGCCGCGCCCCTCGTCGGAGTAGACATGGACGTCGTCGCCGACGGCGTTGCAGGGCCAGAACCCGATGACCGCGTTCGCGGTGAAGCGCCTCTCCGCGACGATCCGGGCGAGAAGCCTTTGGGCGTCCCCGAAGAGCTTCACGGCCTCGGCGCCGACCGCCGGGTCCTCGAGGATGTCGGGATAGCGGCCGTGGAGCTCCCATGCGCTGAAGAGCGGGCCCCAGTCGATGAAGGGGACGATCTCGGCGAGCGGCACGCCGGCGAACACCCGTGTTCCGAGGAACTCCGGCCGCGCAATGTCGGCGTTGGCCCAGTCGAACCTCTGCCGGCGCTCGCGCGCGGCCGAGAGGGACAGCAGCGGCTTGCGCGAGCGCCGCGCCGCGAACTCCTCCCGCTGCCGCTCCTGCTTTGCGCCGACGTCGGCCAGGAAGGCGCTCTTGCTGTCGGGCGACAGCAGGGAACTGACGACGTTGACGACCCTCGAGGCGTCGAGGACATGGACGACGCCCGGCGCGTACTCCGTCGCGATCTTCACGGCGGTGTGCGCCGCGCTCGTCGTCGCGCCGCCGATCAGCAGCGGCACGGTGCAGCCGGTGCGCCGCATCTCCTTCGCGACATGGACCATCTCGTCCAGCGACGGCGTGATCAGACCCGACAGCCCGATCGCGTCGGCCTTCCCTTCGGCCGCGGCCGCGAGGATCTTCTCGCAGGGCACCATGACGCCGAGGTCGACCACGTCGTAGTTGTTGCAGGCGAGCACAACGCCCACGATGTTCTTGCCGATGTCGTGCACGTCGCCCTTGACGGTCGCCATGACGATCCGGCCCTGCGTGCGCGCGACGCCGCCGCCGGCGACGAGCCGGCGCTTCTCCTCCTCCATGAACGGGGTCAGGTAGGCGACGGACTTCTTCATCACGCGGGCCGACTTGACCACCTGGGGCAGGAACATCTTTCCGGCGCCGAAGAGGTCGCCGACGACGCGCATCCCGTCCATGAGGGGCCCCTCGATGATGTTGAGCGGCCGCGGGTACCTGGCCGTGTCGGCGCGCGCCTCCTCGGTGTCCTGCTCGACGTAGGTGTCGATGCCCTTGACGAGGGCGTGCGAGAGGCGCTCCTCAACCGGGGCCCCGCGCCAGGCGAGGTCCTCCTTGAGCTCGATCCTCGAGGCCCCCCCCTGCGAGGCCTTGAGACCGTCCGCAAAGCTGACAAGGCGCTCGGTCGCCTCGGGCCTCCGGTTCAGGATCACGTCCTCAACGCGCTCGAGCAGGTCCTTGGGTATCTCCTCGTACACGCCGAGCATGCCCGCGTTCAGGATGGCCATGTCCATGCCGGCCTGGATCGCGTGGTAGAGGAAGACCGCGTGGATGGCCTCCCGCACGGGATTGTTGCCCCGGAACGAGAAGGACACGTTCGAGACGCCCCCTGAGACCTTCGCGTGGGGCAGCGTCTCCTTGATGATCCTCGTCGCCTCGAAGAAATCGACGGCATAGGCGTTGTGCTCCTCGATCCCCGTGGCGACCGTCAGGATGTTCGGGTCGAAGATGATGTCCTCGGCCGGGAAGCCGATGCCCTCGGTCAGGAGCTTGTAGGCGCGCGTGCAGATCCGCACCTTCTCGTCGCGAGTGGACGCCTGCCCCTTCTCGTCGAAGGCCATGACCACGGCGGCGGCCCCGTAGCGCATGACCAGCCGGGCCCGCCTCAGGAACTCGGCCTCGCCGTCCTTGAGCGAGATCGAGTTGACGATGCACTTGCCCTGCACGCACCGCAGGCCCGCCTCGATCACGGTCCATTTCGAGGAGTCGATCATCACCGGCACGCGCGAGATCTCCGGCTCGGCCGCGATCAGGCTCAGGAACTTGACCATCGTCGGCTCGCCCTCGATCAGGGCCTCGTCGACGTTGATGTCGATGATGTTCGCCCCGCTCTCGATCTGCTGGCGCGCGATTGCAAGGCACCCGTCCCAGTCGCCGGCCTTCAGGGCCTTGGCGAAACGGGGCGACCCCGTGATGTTCGTTCGCTCGCCTATGACGATGAACTGGGAGGCGGAGGGACGGGGAGGGTTTGGCATCGGTCGGCCGCCCGCTTCAGGAGACGACAAGCGGCTCGAGGCCGCTCAGGCGCAGGGCGGTCGGCAATTCCGGCGGCCTTCTGGGGGGCAGCGAGCGCACGGCCTTAGCAATGGCGGCAATGTGCGCGGGTGTCGATCCGCAGCATCCGCCGACCATGTTGACCCAGCCGTTCGCGGCGAATTCGCCGAGGACCGCGGCCATGTCCGCGGGCGACTCGTCGTACCCGCCGAACGCGTTCGGGAGCCCCGCGTTTGGGTAGCACGTGACAAAGCACGTGGCGATGGAGGAGAGCTCCTCCACGTAGGGCCTCATCTGCCTGCCGCCGAGCGCGCAGTTGATGCCCACGGAAAAGGGCCTTGCGTGGGCGATGCTCGCGTAGAAGGCGCCGACCGTCTGGCCCGAGAGCGTCCTGCCCGAGTTGTCGGTGATCGTCACGGAGAGCATCACCGGCAGGCGCACGCCCGTCTCGTCGAACAGGAGCTCGGTCGCGAAGAGGGCCGCCTTTGCGTTCAGGGTGTCGAAGATCGTCTCGATAAGGAGCGCGTCAGCGCCCGCCGCCGCGAGCGCGCGCATCTGTTCGAGGTAGGCGCCGACGACCTGGTCCCAGGTGACTGCGCGGTAGTCCGGGCGGTTCACGTCCGGCGACATCGACAGCGTCCGGTTCAGGGGGCCGATCGCCCCCGCGACGAAGCGGGGCCGGGATGGGTCGGCTTGCGCGGCCCTTGTCGCCGCCTTGCGCGCGGCGGCCACCGCCGCCGCGTTGAGTTCGGGCACCAGGGACTCCGTGCCGTAGTCGGCCTGGGAGATCGCCGTCGAATTGAACGTGTTGGTCCCCACGATGTCGGCGCCCGCCGCCAGGTACTCGGAATGGATGCGCTCGATGAGGTCGGGCCGCGTGAGCGACAGCAGGTCGTTGTTCCCCTTCAGATCGCGCGGATGGCCTGCAAAGCGCGCGCCTCGAAAATCAGCCTCATTGAGCCCATAAGCCTGGATCATTGTTCCCTTCGGCCCGTCGATGACCGCGATGCGCGATTCGAAAAGCCGGCGGAGTGCGGCAAAGGAACTGGATTCACGTGGAGCAGCCATGGTTGTGCGGAGTCGCGGTAGTCCGAAAGGGTGCAAGTAGAACCCATTGCGGCGGCGTTGGCAAGGCTCATATCAATAAATCCGAATTTCTTGATATGATTGCGCTTGCCAGTGGCCACTCCTTTCTGGACGACCTCAGCGTCCACCGTTCTTTATCACATCTTCCGGGAGCCATTGGAAGGCCGTGAGAACCGGCCACAGTTGCGCTGCGGTATCGCATCACAGACCCCCACCGCGCCTTCAGCAGGCGCGGGCAAAGCCAATCGGAATCGACACCCGGTGAAGGCGAGGGGCGAGGAAAGGCCTGTCCGGCGGGAATCCCGCCGGGCGGAGACACATGCGGAGTCCGAATACGAGTCCCGGGACCCACATTCGACCGGCGCGATTGCGCGCGCCGGCTCCGAAAACTTCATCGCAACAGTGAAGAAAGTACCCGCATGAACCCCCTATCGCCGCGCGGCCCTGCCGCACGGTCCCTCCTCGCCTTGGCGGCGGCGCTCGCGGCCGCGCCGGCCCGCTCCCAGTCCGATCCGGACAGCTCGCTCGACGCCGTCGTGGTGGTCGCGACGCGGACGCCCGCCGACATCCGGACCCTCGGTACCGCCGCGGACCTGATCACCCCGTCCGACCTCTCGCGCCAGCAGATCACGACCCCGGCTGGAGCCCTGGGCGCGGTTGCGGGCGCGCCGCTGGCAGCGAACGGCTCCCTCGGCTCCGACATCTCCATCTTCACGCGGGGCTCGGACTCGGACCAGACCCTCTTCCTGGTCGACGGAATTCGGCTGAACGACGCCAACACCGACTACGCCGTCTTCCTTGGAGGCGCGCGCCTCGGCGCCACCGACACGATCGAGATCGCCCGCGGTCCCCAGAGCACGCTGTACGGGAGCGACGCGGTCGGCGGCGTGGTCTCGATAGAGGCCCAGAAGGGTTCCGGGGCCCCGTCGGCCGAGGTCGATGTCGAGGCGGGAAGCTTCGGCACCGTCGCAGGCACCCTGGACACGCAGGGATCGCGCGACAAGTGGGCATGGTCGTTCACGGCCTCCGGAGTGCACACGGCGAACGAGCGTCAGAACAATGACTTCGACGGCGGAAATATCGTGCTGCGCGTCGACCGCGACCTCTCGTCGACGGCCGCTTTCGGAGCCACGCTGCGGGGCTTCGAGGGCCGGTTCGGCGATCCCGGGGACATCTTCACGAACGACCTCTATGCGCACGAGACCGAGGGCAACTGGCTCGGCACGGTGTTTGCGGACCTGCGGCCGGACCCGGACTGGACGGCGCACATCACCGTGGGCGGCCAGGACCGCCGCTATGTCGCGTTCGACGAGCTGCCCGGGGTGTACACGAGCACGACGACCGTCCGGAACCACAGGGGCGTGCTTGACGCGCAGGCCACCTATTGCGGCGCCACGGCGCAAAGGATCACCACGGGTGTCACTGCGGAGTCGGAGACGACAAGCGACGACGGCTACGGCAGCATCGACAGGCGGCAGACGTTCGTGGCGGCCTTTGCCGAGGATGAATGGAATCCGCTGAAGTCCGTCTACCTGACGGGCGGCGTCCGCTACGACGACTTTGACACGTTCGGCTCCTCCGTCACGGGGCGGGCCACCGGTGCCTGGCTCACGGACGACCGCTCGCTCAAGCTGCGCGCCAGCTACGGCACCGGCTTCAACTCGCCCAGCTTCCTCGAACTGTACGGGGTCGCGACCGGCTACGCCGGCAACCCCGACCTGAGGCCCGAGCGCTCCCGCGGCGGCGACGCGGGCCTTGACTGGTACCTTCCGGGCAATGCCGGCACGCTGAGCGCCACGTGGTTTGCGAACGAATACCGCGACCTGATCGTGTACGACTTCAGCGTCTATCCCGGGACGACCGAGAACGTGAACAGGGCGCGCACGAGCGGGGTCGAGCTTGAGGCGAAAGTGAGGCTCCTCTCGGGGATCGAGCTCCACGCCTCGTACACGTACCTGAACGCGAACGACCTGACGGACGGGGTTCGGCTGCTGCGGCGCCCGCGCAACAGCGGGAGCGCCGACCTCTGGCGCGACTTCGGGGGAGGGTGGAGCGCGGGCGCCGGCGTCCAGGTGGTGGCCGGGCGCGAGGACATTGACGCCCAGACGTACCTCACCGTGAACGACCCCGACTACGCCGTCGCAAGGATTTACGCGGAGTGGCGCGCAAGCAGGCGCCTGTCCCTGAAGGCTCGTGTCGAGAACCTCCTGGACAAGAAATACCAGCCGGTGAACGGGTACCCGGCCCTTGGCGCAGGCGCCTACGGCGAACTCGACTGGAAGCTCTAGTCTCCGAGGGTTTGACCGGGGCGGGCGCCGGGTCTTGGCTCTGGCGATGCCCAACGTCCGCCCCGCCCTGGCCATCGCCGCGTTTCTTGTTTCTGTTCGGGGCTTCGGCGGGCCGCCCCCGTCGCCGGCGGCGGACAGGCCGACGGGAGCCTACGTCCCGCCGGAGCTCTCGCTCATGACACGGCCTCAGGCGAGCGAGCTGCGCGAACTGGTCGACCGCTTCGTCGCGGACAGGGATGAGCTGCTGCGCTTCTACAGCGTCGACGGCTCGGCGCTTCAGACCCGGCGCATGAGGGAGTTCTACGGCGAGTGGCGCAAGCGCCTCGACGCGATTGCCTACGAGAGCCTCGGCACGGAGGGCAGGGTGGACTGGCTCCTGATGTCGCGGCGGCTCGATTACGAACAAGAGCTCCTCGACCGCCGGGAGTCCCGGGCGCGCGAGATGGCTCCCCTCATCCCGTTTGCCGGCGACCTTGCGGCGCTGCAGGAGGCCCGAAGGCTCATGGAGCCCGTCGACCCGCAGGGCGCGGCGGCCGTGCTCGACCGGGTGACGAAGCAGGTCCTGAAGCTCCAGGACAGCCTCCAGACCGGCCTGAAGACCGACGCGGCCAAGGACCCGAAGGGCGCAGCGCCCCTGACGGCCTCGCGGATTGTCGCCTACCGGTCGGTCGCAGCCCTCGGCCAGCTCAGGGAATCGCTCGAGGACTGGTACAAGTTCTACGACGGCTACGACCCCTCGTTCGGGTGGTGGGTGCGGACCTCGCACGGGAAGCTCAACGAGGCCCTCGACGCCTACGTAAAGTTTCTCAGGGAGAAGATCATCGGCATCGAGCCGGGCAAGGACGAGCCGATCGTGGGCGATCCGATCGGGCGCGAGGGTCTGGACGCCGAGCTCGCCCACGAGATGATCGGCTACTCGCCGGAGAAGCTCCTTGCGATCGCGAACCGGGAGTTCGCCTGGTGCGACACCGAACTCAGGAAGGCCTCAAGGGAGATAGGGTGCGGCGATGACTGGAAGGCCGCAATGGAGAAGGTGAAGCAGGACCACGTGCCGCCCGGTGGACAGCCGGGTCTGGTGAGGGACCTGGCGCTCGAGGCCATCCGCTTTGTGGAGGACAGGAACCTCGTCACCATCCCCCCGCTTGCCGCGGACTTCTGGAGGGTGGAGATGATGAGCCCCGAGCGCCAGAAGGTGGCCCCCTTTTTCCTCGGGGGCCCGGACATCCTCGTCGCCTACCCCGCGGACTCGATGGATTACGACGCGAAGCTTCAGAGCCTGAAGGCCAACAACGTCCACTTCGCCCGCGCGACGGTCTTTCATGAGCTGCTCCCGGGCCACCACCTGCAGTACTACTACGAGAGCCGGTCCAACCCCCACCGCGAGCTCTTCACCACGCCGTTCTGGGTGGAGGGCTGGGCCGTGTGGTGGGAGTTCCAGTTCTGGGACCTCGGGTTTCCCAAGTCGCCCGAGGACAGGATGGGGATGCTCTTCTGGAGAACCCACCGGTGCGCCCGGATCATCTTCTCGATCAATTTCCACCTGGGCAACTGGACGCCCGAGCAGTGCATCGACTACCTGGTCGACCGGGTGGGGCACGAGCGCGCAAGCGCCACGGGCGAGGTGAGGCGGTCCTTCAACGGGACGTTCCCGCCGCTGTACCAGGCCGGCTACATGCTGGGGGCCCTTCAGCTTCGCGAGCTCCACCACGAGCTGGTCGCCCCCGGGGGGATGACCGACCGCCAGTTCCACGACGCCATCATGGCCGGCGGCCCGATGCCGATCGAGCTGGTGAGGGTCCGCTTGAAGGGCGAGAAGCCCCCGCGCGACTTCAAGCCCGAGTGGCGGTTCGCCGAGTAGCGGGGCGTCAGGTGTGGGGCCACGCGATCACGAGCGAGCCCGCCACGATCAGGGCCCCGCCGACGGCCTGCTGCCAGGTCAGCCGCTCCCCGAGAAAGACGCCCGCCAGGACGATCACGACGACCACGCTCAGCTTGTCGATCGGCGCGACGCGCGAGGCCTCGCCGAGCTGCAGCGCGCGAAAATAGCAGAGCCAGGACAGCCCGGTGGCCGCGCCCGACAGCCCCAGGAACAGCAGGGTCCTGCGTCCCGGCATGACGAACTGGGCCGTGGGGGTCGCGGCGAACGCGATCGACCAGGTGATGAGCAGCACCACGGTTGTGCGGATCGCAGTCGCGAGGTGGGAGTTCACGTTGGTGACGCCGACCTTGGCCAGGATGGCGGTGATTCCCGCGAAGACGGCCGAGAGGAGTGCCCAGGCGATCCAGCTCATGCGCGCCACGCTGGCAGAACAGCGGTTCAAGTTAAGTCGGAAATCGGGCGACGGACCCGGGGGTGCGCCGCGTCGCCGGGCAAGCGGCCGCCGGCCTGTTGGTAAAAAAGTTCAGAAATGTGGATCCCCGTGTCCCTCATGGAGCTAATGGCGGTCGACATCCGGGTGTTGCCGGGCCACATTGGGCTGGCATTATACGTCCCGAACATTGTCGATTCAGCACCGTCATCCTGTGAACACCCCGTCGAATTGGCTCAGGAACGTATCGTTCGGGCTGTCCGCGGCCGCCGCTCTGGGGGTCGTGTCTCCTTCGGCCCGCGGGCAGACCTACGGCGTGATGCAGATCCCGACGCTCGGCGGTAGTATCAATACCGCCCTCGCCATCAACAATGCCGCGTGGGTCACCGGGAACTCCAACCTTTCCGGAGATACCGAGACCCACGCCTTCATCTACTCCAACGGGGTGGCCACGGACCTTGGCACGCTGGGAGGCAACAACAGCTATGCCAACGGCATCAACAACGCCGGGGTGGTCGTCGGGAACGCGTATACGTCCGGCGCGGCCGCGGATCTCGCCTTCATCGATTCGAACGGCGTCATGGCCAGTCTCGGCGCGCTGAGCGGCACCCTGAGCTATGCCGAGGCCGTGAACAGCTCCGAGACCGTGGTCGGTTTAGCGACGCTGACCGGAGACGCCACCCACCACGCCTTCAGCAACACCGGCGGCGTGATGACCGACCTCGGCACGCTGGGCGGCCCCAACAGCACGGCCTACGGGATCAACGACTCCGGCACGATCGTGGGGACCGCGGACTATTCGGCCAGCGCCCACCACGCCTTCAGCTACTACAACGGCGTGATGACCGACCTGGGGGCCCTTGGAGGGACGAGGAGCGCAGCGCTGGCCATCAACACAGAGGGTTACATCGTCGGGTACGCGATGATCGCTACGGGCGGCTGGTTCCACGCCTTCATCGACGGCGGCGGCGTGATGACCGACCTGGGCACGGTGGGGCCCGCCACGAGCAACAGCTATGCCTACGGGATCAACAATCTCGGGGAGATTGTAGGCAATTCCGGGTCGGTGGGAGGCGTCGGAGGCGTGGCTTTCCTGTACGCCAACGGAACGATGACGGACCTCAACACGCTGGTCAGCCTGCCCGGGGTCACCCTCACCAGCGCGTGGGGAGTGAACGACCTGGGCCAGATCGTCGCGAATGGCTCGGACAACAGGGCCTATCTGCTGACGCCGCTCTCCTACCACCTGCTCGTCACCTTCGCGCCCGCCGTGGACGCGGGCTACCCGGCGAGCATGACCGTCACGATGGTCGATTCCAACAACAACACGGTGACAAGCTATTCCGGGACCGTCCGCTTCACCAGCAGCGACGCGGCCGCAGTGCTGCCGCCTGAAAGCGCGCTGACGAACGGGACGAAGACCTTCAGCGTGAGCCTGGGCACCGTGGGAGTCCAGTCGATCACGGCGACAGACACCCAGGCCCCGTCGATCACGGGGACGACGGGCCCGGTCACCGTCAACAAGACGGCGGCGCCGAGCATCGGGGTGGCCCCCGTGTCCATGTCGGCCAACCTGGGCGCCAACGCCGTGTTCTGGGTGCTGGCTTCGGGAACCCAGCTCCAATACCAGTGGAATTTCAACGGGACGCCCATCCCTGGGGCGACGAGCCCGATCCTGCAGGACGTGAGCGCCGTGGCCGCAAGCGCGGGCGCGTACACCGTCACGATCACGAACCTGAACGGATCGGTCACGAGCGCCGCCGCCACGCTGACCGTCAACACGAACAACTCGGGCAACCCGATCGCCTTTGTCACGCAGCCCGTTTCGCAGACGGTCGCCGGCGGCAGCACGGTCGCCTTCTCCGCGTCGACCGGGCTGAAGTCCGGGGCCATGACGGCGCGCGCGGCGAACCTGGTGCAGGGCGGCATGGTCGTGACCTACCAGTGGTTCCGCAACGGCGTGGCCATCAACGGGGCGACCGACCCCATCCTGGTCCTCGGCGACGCGGTCCCGGGCTACGACGGCCTGTTCACGTGCGTGGCCATCAGTTCCGCGGGTTCGGTGATGAGCGACGCCGCGACGCTCAATGTCCTGGCGGGCGCAAGCCCGGGCCGCCTGATCAACCTCTCCTGCCGCGTGAACGTGGGCACGGGCGCCAACCAGCTGATCGCCGGGTTCGTCGTCGGGGGGCAGGGGACCTCGGGCTCCGAGTCCCTGCTGATGCGTGCTTCGGGTCCGGCGCTGGCCCCGTTCGGGGTGCCGGGCGTCCTCGCCGACCCGCAGCTGCAGCTCGGCTCCTCGGCAGGCATCGTCGCCTCGAACAGCGCCTGGGGCGGGTCCCCGGCCATAGCCGCCGCCGCCGCGTCGGTCGGGGCGTTTCCCTGGGCCGTCGCCACGAGCCACGATTCGGCCCTCCTGGAGACGCTGTCGGGCGGCCCGTACACGGTGCAGGTCACGGGAAGCAGCGGAGACACGGGCGTTGCGCTGGCTGAGCTCTATGACGCCACCGCGGAGTCCAGCGCGACGCCGACCTCACCGCGCCTGGTCAACCTTTCGGCGAGGGCCCAGGTGGGCACGGGGGGCAACGTGCTGATCGCCGGGTTCGTGATCGGCGGGACGACGGCGAAGACGGTGCTCGTCCGCGGCTCCGGACCCGCCTTGGGGGCCTTTGGCATCTCGGGAGCGCTGCCGGACCCGCTCCTGCAACTCTTCCAGGGCAACAGCAACGGATCCTCCACCTTGGTGGCAAGCAACGCGGGCTGGGGTGGTGACGCCCAGATTGCGTCGACCGCCGCGTCCGTTGGGGCGTTCGCCTGGAGCGTGGTCGGCACCCCGGACTCCGCGCTGCTCGTCACGCTGCCGCCCGGGGCCTACACGGCCGAGCTGTCGGGCGCGAGCGGAGACACAGGCGTCGGGTTGATTGAAGTCTACGAGGTGCCCTAGTGTCCAGGGGCCGGGTTAAGTCACGCGGATCGCCGCGGCCTGCGCCCGCAGGCAGAGCTCCCCGGCCTTGAACGCGTGGGCCTGGGTCATGGCCTTTTCGGTGCGGTTGAGGCAGTCCAGGATGAATTCGCCGAAGAACCGGTACCCAACCTGGCCCGCCACGGAGAGGTGCCTCTCGCCCTTCTCGTCGGCGATATAGAGGTGGTCACCGACGGGGTCGCGGGCGATGTCGACGTACTTTCGGAGCTCTATTGTGCCCCGGGTTCCCAGGATGAAGGTCCGGCCGTCGCCCCAGGTGCTCAGCCCGTCCGGCGTGAACCAGTCGACGCGGACGTAGTCGAGCGCCCCGGAGCTCCCGGTGAGGCAGGCCTCCCCGAAGTCCTCGAACCCCGGATGGTCGGGATTGTTGAAGTTGCCGATGGCCGCGTGGCTCACCGTGGCGTCGCTCGACCCGCTGTAGGCGAGGAACTGCTCGAACTGGTGGCTCCCCAAGTCGCAGAGGATCCCGCCGAACTTCTCCCGCTGAAAGAACCAGTCGGGCCGCGTGGCCTTGCTGAGCCGGTGGGGGGCGATGTTGATCACGTGGATGACCCGGCCTATCGCGCCCTGCTCCACGAGATCGGTCGCGAACATCGCCGACTCGTTGTGCAGGCGCTCGCTGTAATAGACCATGTACTTGCGGCCGGTCCTTGCGACGACCGCCCGCGCCTGCTCAAGCTGCGCCATCGTCGTGAACGGGGCCTTGTCGGTGAAGTAGTCCTTGCCGGCCTCCATCACCTGGCACCCGAGGGGGCCCCGCTCCGAGGTGACGGCTGCCGCGGCGACCAGCCGCACCTCGGGATCGGCGAGGACCTCGTCGAGCGACCTTGCCGCCCTGGCCTCGGGGTACCTGGCCCTGAACACCTCGGTCTTCTTGGGGTCAGGGTCGTAGACCCACTTCAGCGTCGCACCCGCCTCCGTCAGGCCGTTGCACATCCCGTAGATGTGCCCGTGGTCGAGGCGGACGGCCGCGACCATGAATTCGCCCGGCTTGACGACCGGGTTTGGCTTGCCCCGCGGCGCGTAGTTCATGCCGTCGGACTTCTGGGGAGCGACGTCGGCAAGCGCGCGGGGCATCAGGGTTCCGGCGGCCACAGTGGCGGCCGTGGAGGAGAGGAATTCGCGGCGGTTCATGGGAGTTGGGGTGGGGCTTCTCTGTGAAGGTACGGGCAATCCGCCGGCCGTCTAGCGCGACTCGCGGCAAACCCTCCCTGCGCAGATGACCAGGGCGACCGGGTTGCCCCCGAATTCGTAGGCGAGCATTCGCTCGTCGGTGTGCTCCAGGAGGAGCAGGTCGGCCCGTCTGCCGGCCTCGACCGTTCCCCGGTCCTTAAGCCCCAGCACCGCCGCCGCATTGACCGTGCAGGCGGCGATCGCCTCCTGGGGGGTGAGCCCGCAGCGCCGGACCGCGAGCGCGATCGCGAAGGGCATCGAATGGCCGGGCGCCGTGCCCGGGTTGCAGTCGGTCGCCAGGGCCACGGCGCCTCCCTGGTCCACGAAGAACCCGGCCCTGGCGAAGCGCCCGTCCGTGTGGAACCCCGAGCCGGGCAGGATGACGCCGATCGTCTGCGAGCCGGCGAGCGCCACCAGGTCCGCCTTGGTGGAGGCCACCAGGTGGTCGACGCTCCGCGCATGCAGGCGGATCGCCTCGGGGATCATCCCGAGAGAGATGAACCGGTCGGCGTGGACCCGCAGGGGATGGTGCTTCGAGGCCTTCTCGAACAGCCGGACGCAGGCCTCCTGCGACCACCCGCCCTCCTCGACGCACGCGTCCACGGTGATCCCGGGGAATTCGCGGGACACCTCGGGAAGCATCTCCTTCACCACCAGGCGGACGTGGTCATCGAGAGGGCCCTCGAGGGCGTAGCCCAGCAGCGCCGTGGGCACCACGGTGCCGGGCCAGTCCTGGCCCGCGCGCACGATGGCCCTGAGCATCTTGAGCTCGGCCTCCGTCGTGAGCCCGTAGCCACTCTTCACCTCCACGGTCGTCGTCCCCTCCCGCAGCATCCGGTTGAGCCTCTCCCTCAGGCCCGCGGCCAGCTGCTTCTTGGTCGCCTCGCGCACCGCGAGCACCGTGGCGCGGGTGCCGCCGCCCTTTTTCAGGATCTCCGCGTAAGGCAGGCCCCGCAGGCGCTCCTCCCACTCGTCCAGCCTGCTGCCGGCCCAGCAGGCGTGCGTGTGGCAGTCGACGAAGCCCGGCATCAGCACGCGCCCGTTGGCGTCGATGACCTCCGACCCTTCCGGAGCCTCCACCTTGGGCCCGACGGCCGCGATAAGCCCGTCGGTGACGAGCACGTCACCCTGGGGGATCACGGCCAGGTCGTGCATCTCCTTGCCCCGGCGCGGCGTTGAGCCGCAGGCCAGCGTGAGGATGCGTGCGTTTCGGATGAGCAGGTTCAAAGATGGGTGTGCCGGTTCCCGCTTGAAAACCGGGGGACTATTGTGCCGCAACTCGGGCGGCGCGTCCATCCCCGTTGTGGATCGCAGGGAGGCGCGCTAACCCGCAGTGCGGGGCCCCGCCGCCCTTTCAGGGTCCGCGATTGCGGGTAGTTGCCTTGGGTGATGAAGGCCGTTCAGATTCGGGAATCGGCGCTGCAAACAAAACGGGATTCCTTCGGGCGACGGGCGCGGCCGCGGCGGTGCGCGCGGTCGTGGCCGCGGGCTCGTTGCTCGCCTTTTCGCACGCGGCTCCCGGGTCGGGACTGCCGGACCGGGTCGTGCTGCTCGCCAACAGCGACGCGCCGGATTCCGTCGCCATCGCAAGGCACTACGCCCAGGTCCGCGGGGTGCCCGCCTCGAACATCATCGCCCTCGCAATGCCGGTCGCCGAGACGATCACATGGAGGGAGTTCGTGGCAACGGTGTGGCAGCCCCTGGAGGACGAGCTCGTCAAGCGGGGCTGGATCGACGCGATCGCGATGGACCTGTTTGACGAGGTGGGCCGCAGGAAGTACGCGGTCTCGGGCCACAGGATCGCCGCGCTCGTCGTCTGCCGGGGCGTGCCCCTCAGGATCGCGCACGAGCCCGCCCTGTACCGTGAGCTTGGGCCGCTCACCAGCCATCCGGAGTTCCGCACGAACCAGGGGGCCGTGGACTCGGAGCTGAGCCTCCTTGCGCGAACGGACTACCCGATCAACGCCGGCCTGCCGAATCCCCTGTACGGGGTCGAGCACCCGAGCGACTACGCGCTCTCCCAGGTGGTGAAGGTGTCCCGCCTCGACGGGCCGGCCGCGCAGGAGGCGATGCACCTGGTCGACCTGGCCGTTCAGGCGGAGCGGCACGGCCTCCTGGGGCGCGCCTACGTGGACATAGCCGGACCCCACGAGAACGCGGACCGGTGGCTCGAGGCTACCGCGTCCAGGATCGCCGCCCTGGGCTTCGACCTCTCCGTGAGCCGGGGGTCCGCAACCGTTTCCGCGTCGGCGCGGATAGACGCTCCCGCCCTCTATTTCGGATGGTACACCCCGGACCTGAACGGGCCCTTCAGGCTGCCCGGGTTCCAGTTCCCCCCAGGGGCGATCGCGGTCCATATCCACAGCTTCTCGGCCCATACGCTGCGGTCGGCGACCGAGGGCTGGTGCGGGCCCCTCGTCGCGCGCGGCGTGACCGCGACCGTGGGCAACGTCTTCGAGCCCTACCTCGAGTACGTCCACCGCCCCGACCTTCTCATGGAGGCCCTGTCCCGCGGGGACAACCTGGTTGACGCGGCCTACTACGCGCTTCCCCTCCTCAGCTGGCAGTCGATCGTCATCGGCGATCCCCTGTACCGCCCGTTCGCCGTCTCCGTCCCGGAGCAGACGAAGGACCTTTCCGCGCTGCCCGAGGCGCTGGCAGGCTACGCGGTCCTGCGCAGGATGAACCTGCTGGAGGCGTCGGGAAAGCAGGGCGAGGCGATCGAGGCGGGAAGGGCCGGCATGAAGTCGGCTCCAAGCCTCGCGCTCGCGCTCGGCCTCGCGCGGCGGCTGAGCGCGGCGGGCAACAGCGAGCAGGCGTCCTGGATTGTCCGGGGCGCCGCGGAGAGCGCCGACATGACGCCCTGGAACTGGGAGCTCCTGCGCGAGGCCGCCGTGTTTCTCGCGAACCACCAGAAGGCCGCCGAGGCGATCGACCTGTACCGCAAATTGTTTGAGGCGGACCAGATTCCCGAAGAGGCCAGGTCCCCCTGGCTGGCCGAGGCCCGGGAGGTCGCGCTCCAGGCGGGAGACACGGCGCTCGCCGCGCAGTGGAAGATGGAGATAGACCAGGGCGTCGAAAAGGGGCTGGCCTCAAAGGGGCCCTGAAGACTTTCCCGCGGCGCCGCCGGGCGCCTCAGATCTTCTCGACGATCTTGTCGGCCAGGCCGTACGCAACGGCTTCCTTCGCGTTCAGGTAGAAGTCGCGGTCGCTGTCCTTCGAGATCTTCTCGATTGGCTGGCCCGAGGCGTCGGCCAGGATCTGATTGAGCTCCCCGCGGAGCTTCTCCATCTCCTGCGCCTGGATGTTGATGTCCGTCGCCGGCCCGATGAATCGGCCGGAAATCAGGGGCTGGTGGATGAGGACCCGGCCGTGGGGATAGATGAACCGCCGACCCTTCGCCGCGGCGCAGAGAAGGATCGAGCCCATGGACGCGGCCATCCCGGTCACGACGACCGTGACCGGCGACGAAATGAGCTTCATTGCGTCAAACACCGCCATTCCCGCGGTGATCGATCCGCCCGGTGTGTTCATATAGAACGTGATCTCCTTGCCCGGCTCCGTGGATTCGAGGTAGAGGAGCTTCTCGCTTAGGTCCTTTGCGGTCTCGTCGGTTACGGGCCCCCAGAGAAAGAGCTTACGCTGTTTCAGGAACCTCTTCTGAATCAACATGGATACAGAGGATTCCTTCCTGACCACCGCGGTCTCCTCGGCCGGCTCATCCTCGTCGTCGTCGTCGTCCAGGCGGGGAAGGGGGGCGTTCAGGTTGGGCTGAAGGTTGTCGAAATTCATGGAAGCCAAGTCTGAGCCAAAGCGCGGGTTTGGCAAGCGCGTCGGGCCTAATACGCGACCTTATCCTTCATCCTGGCCCACTCGGAAAACGCCCCCTTTGCCTCGTCCCCCAGCAGTGCGCTCATCGAGACGCGGCGCTCCCTCGCGGGGAGCGGGATCTGGCTGTAGATGAAATCGTCGTCGAAGCCAACCGCCGCCGCGTCCTGGCGCGTGTTGCCGTAGTAGACCGTCGGAATGTGCGCCCAGTAGATTGCCGACAGGCACATAGGGCAGGGTTCGCAGCTTGCAAAGAGCGTGCAGTCCGGCAGCTGGAACTTGCCGAGCTTGCGGCAGGCCTCCCGGATCGCGACAATCTCGGCGTGGGCCGTCGGGTCGCACGTCGACGTCACCTGGTTGCTCCCGCGGCCGACGACCGCGCCGTCGCGGACCACGACGCAGCCGAAGGGCCCGCCGCAGCCCGAGCGGACCCCGTCCACGGAAAGGCGTATCGCCTCCCTCATAAAGTTTTCATTGCTCATGAATTGTGTCTCTGGATTGTGTGGCGCGCGGGCACAAGCGCGGCACGGTACATTGAAGGTGACATGATTCAACGAGGAACTTTACTGTGCCTGCTCAGTTTTCCAATTCATGACCGACACGACCCCATCCGGCCTCGAAATCCGCGCGCCGATCCCGCCCGAATACGCCGAGATCCTGACGCCGGGGGCGTGCGCGTTCATCGCCGGGCTCTTTCGGGAATTCGAGCCGAGGCGCCGGGCGCTGCTGCAGGCTCGGGCGGCCCGCCAGGCGGAGCTCGATGCGGGCGTGCTGCCGGACTTCCTGCCGTCGACGCTGTCGGTCCGCGAGGGTCTGTGGAAGGTGGCCCCCGCGCCGGCCGACCTCCTCGACCGGCGCACGGAGATCACCGGCCCCGTGGACCGCAAGATGGTCATCAACGCGCTCAACTCGGGGGCGAAGGTCTTCATGGCGGACTTCGAGGACGCGACGTCTCCGACCTGGGAGAACCTGCTCGACGGGCATGTCAACCTGCGGGACGCCGTCCGCCGCACGATCTCCTTCACCAGCCCCGAGGGCAAGAGCTACAGGCTGAACGAGAGGACGGCCACGCTCCTGGTAAGGCCGCGCGGCTGGCACCTGCCCGAGAAGCACGTTCTCATGGGCGGCAGGCCGGTCTCCGGGAGCCTGTTCGACTTCGGGCTCTACTTCTGCCACAACGCCCGCGAGCTCCTCGCTCGGGGATCCGGGCCGTATTTCTACCTTCCGAAGATGGAGAGCCACCTGGAGGCGCGCCTGTGGAACGACGTGTTCATCCACGCGCAGGCGGCGCTCGGGATCCCGAGGGGCTCCATCCGCGCGACGGCGCTGATCGAGACCATCCTCGCCACCTTCGAGGCCGAGGAGATGCTCTACGAGATGCGCGAGCACGCGTCGGGGCTCAACTGCGGGCGGTGGGACTACATCTTCAGCTGCATCAAGAAGTTTCGCGCCCGGCCGGACTACCTGTTCCCCGACCGCAGCCAGGTGACCATGACGGCGCCCTTCATGCGGGCCTACTGCCTTCACGTCATCAAGGTGTGCCACCGCAGGGGGGCGCACGCCATGGGCGGAATGGCGGCCCAGATCCCGATCAAGAACAACCCGGCCGCCAACGAGGAGGCGCTCTCCAAGGTCCTCGCCGACAAGGAGCGGGAGGCCACCGACGGGCACGACGGCACGTGGGTCGCCCATCCGGGCCTTGTCCCGGTAGCGCTCCAGGCGTTCGACAAGCACATGCCCGGACCCAACCAGGTCGCGCGCCAGAGGGAGGACGTGAACGTGACCGCCGCCGACCTGCTCGCGGCCCCGTCCGGAACCATCACCGACGCGGGCATAAGGACGAACTTGAGCGTCGGCATCCAGTACCTCGAGGCCTGGTTCGGCGGCCTGGGGTGCGTCCCCCTCTACAACCTCATGGAGGACGCGGCGACCGCGGAGATCTCTCGCGCGCAGCTCTGGCAGTGGCTCCACTGCGGCGGAAGGCTGGCGGAGGGCAGGGCGATCACCACCGCTCACTACGAGATGCTCCTCGGAGAGGTCATCGCCAAGATCAAGTCGGAGGTGGGCGAGGAGCGCTACTCAAACGGGCATTTCAGGGTGGCCGCCCATCTCTTCATGGAGATGATCAGGAACCCGCGGCTTGACGAGTTCCTGACGCTGCCGGCCTACGAGCTGCTCAAGTGAGCGCCCCCATGCGGCCCACACTGGCCTCGCTGAATGCATGCGACTGCCGCGCGTTCGTCGCCGCCCTGGGCGCCCTTTTCGAGCACTCGCCCTGGGTGGCCGAGGAGACGTTTCCCAAGCGTCCGTTCCGCGACCTTGACGGGCTTTACGCCGCGCTCTGCGAGACCATGCGCGGGGCGGCGCCCGAACGCCAGATAGCCCTGGTCCAGGCCCACCCGGACCTGGCGGGCCGCGTTGCCCGGGCCGGCGAGCTGACCCCGGCCTCCGAAAGGGAGCAGTCCGCGGCGGGTCTCGACCGGCTGAGCGAGGCCGAGTCCCGGGAGATCGAGCGCCTCAACGAGGACTACAAGGCCCGGTTCGGCTTCCCGTTTGTCATCTGCGCCCGTCTGAACGCGAAGGAGGCGATCCTTGCGGCCATGCGCGCGCGGGCGGCCAACACCCGCGAAGCAGAGCTCTCGACGGCGCTCGGTGAAATCGCCAAGATAGCCCGGCTTCGACTCAACGAGGCCGTAAAAAAGGAGAACTGAAATGCCCGGAAAACTCAGCACACACGTCCTCGACCTCGCGGCGGGAAGGCCCGCGTCCGGGCTGCGCATAGAGCTTCGCCGTATCACGCCCGGCCCGGCCCTCCACAAGACCGTGGCCACGAACGCGGACGGGCGGACGGACGCCCCGCTCCTGGGCGCCTCCGAAATGGTGGCGGGCACGTACCAGCTCGAGTTCCATGTAGGCGAATACTTCGCGTCGAAGTCGCCTCCCTCCGCGAGGATCCCGTTCCTCGACGTCGTGCCGGTGCGCTTCGGAATCGCGGATCCCTCGGAATCGTACCACGTTCCGCTTCTGGTGACGCCCTGGGCCTACAACACCTACAGGGGGAGCTGACGGAGCGAATGCCCAGGAGCACCTTGGCACAGGCCGCAAAGGACGTCGCCCGCAGGCTCGAGCAGCTTGCGCGGGTCGCGGACGAACGCGGGGCGACGACCCGGACCTTCCTTTCGCCCGCGATGCGCAGGGCGAACGCGCTGGTGGGCGGCTGGATGAGGGGCGCGGGCCTCTCGGTGCGGGAGGACGCGGCGGGCAACCTGATCGGCAGGTTGCCGGGGCCTTCGCGCGGCTCGAAGACGCTCCTCATGGGATCCCACCTCGACACGGTGCGCGACGCGGGCCGCTTCGACGGCGCCCTCGGTGTCCTCCTTCCCATCGCGGCGCTCGGGGCCGCCCGGGACCGCGGGCTCCGACTTCCCTTCGCGGTCGAGGTGCTGGGATTCTCGGAGGAGGAGGGCGTGCGGTTCTCGAGCGCCTATCTGGGGAGCAGGGCCTACGCGGGCCGGCTCCGGAAGTCCGACCTCGGGCTGCGGGACCCGGACGGCGTCTGCGTGGCGCAGGCGCTTTCGGAGCATAACGGGCGCAGCCGCCCGCTTCCGAAACCCGCCCATGCGCGCGGCGAGCTCCTGGGCTACCTCGAGGTCCACATCGAGCAGGGGCCCGTCCTTGAGTCGCGCGGGCTGGCCGCCGGCGTCGTGCCGGCGATCGCGGGGCAGACCCGCGCAAGGGTGAGCTTCACGGGGCGGGCGGGCCACGCCGGGACGACCCCCATGTCACTCCGGAGGGACGCGCTTGCGGGCGCGGCCGAGTTCATCCTCGAGGTCGAGGCCTTCGCGGGGCGGCGCCCGCCGCTCGTCGCGACCGTGGGCCGGGTGTCGGCGCATCCCGGGGCGGCGAATGTGATCGCGGGGGCGGCGGAGCTCACGCTCGACGTGAGGCACCCGTCGGACAAGGCGAGGCGGGCCGCGTTCGCGGGGCTTCGACGCGCGGGCCGCACGATCGCCGGGAGACGGGGCCTCGTGTTCGCGGCCACCGTGACCCAGGACGACGGAGCCGTCTTGTGCTCGCGGGAATTGACGGCGCTTCTCGAGAGGAGCGTGCGGGCCCGCCAGGGCCGCTCGCTGCGGATCCCCAGCGGGGCCGGGCACGACGCGGTTGTCCTCGCGTCGCTCGCGCCGGTCGCGATGCTCTTCGTGCGCTGCAGGGGGGGCCTGAGCCACCATCCCGACGAATTCGTGAGCACCGGCGACATCGCCGTCGCGCTTGAGGTCGTCGTCGACTTCCTGGCGCGCCTCGCCTCCGAGCACCCACGATGAGCGGCACCTACGAGCTTCTCGTGCGCGGGGCCTCCGTCGTGCTGCCCGGGCGCGTGGTCCGGGCCGACATCGCCGCCTCGGGCGGGCGGATCGTGAAGATCGGGCCCGATCTTGGCGCATCGGCCGGGGACGTCATCGAGGCCAGGGGGATGCATGTTCTCGCGGGGATCATCGACTCGCACGTCCACTTCAACGAGCCCGGCCGGGCCGACTGGGAGGGGCTCGGGACCGGCTCGAATGCCGTCGCGGCCGGTGGCGGGACGGCGTTCTTTGACATGCCGCTCAATTCCCTTCCGCCCGTCACGGACGCGGCGAGCTTCGGGGTGAAGCGGGCCGCGGCCGAGCGATCGTCGAGGACCGACTTCGGGATCTGGGGCGGCCTTGTTCCCGGCAATGTCGAGGAGATGGAGCCGATGCGCGACGCCGGGGCCGTCGGGTTCAAGGCCTTCATGTGCGACAGCGGGGTCCAGGAGTTCCCGCTCTCGGACCCGGCGACGCTGCGGGCCGGTATGAAGCGCGCCGCCTCGCTCGGCATGCTGGTGGCGGTCCACGCCGAGGACGAGGCGCTCGCCCGCCGCCGGACGGCGGAGCAGCGCGCGCGCGGCGCCGACGTGCGGACCTGGCTCAGGTCCCGCCCGGTCGAGCTCGAGCTCTCGGCGATACGGACGGCGACGGACCTGGCCGGCGAGACCGGGTGCGCGCTGCACATCGTCCACGTGAGCAGCCCGGACGGGGTCGCGCTGGCCCGGGAGGCGAGAGCGCGCGGGGTCGACGTCACGATCGAGACCTGCCCCCACTACCTGCTCCTCACGGAGGAGGACGTCGTCCGGCTCGGGGCCCCGGCCAAGTGCTTTCCGCCGCTCAGGCCCGACGCGCTGCGGCTCGGCCTATGGCGCGAGCTCGAGTCGGGCGGGATCGACACCGTGAGCTCGGACCATTCGCCGGCACCCCCCGACATGAAGCGGTCCGAGGACTTCTTCGAAATCTGGGGCGGCATCTCCGGGTGCCAGCACGGGTTCGAGCTGCTCTTGTCGGAGGCGCTCGCCCGAAGCCCGCCCGAAACGGCCCTGCCGCAGCTTTCCAGGCTCCTCTCGTCGAACGTCGCCCGCCGGTTCCGCGTCGGCGGCTCGAAGGGGACGCTGGCCGAGGGGCTCGACGCCGACATGACGATCATCGATCTGCGGGGCGACCACGAGCTCTCGAACGCCGACCTGCTCTACCGGCACCGCCAGGGACCCTACGGCGGGCGCAGGTCACGTGTCAGGATCGTGCGGACGATCGTCCGGGCGAGGACCGTCTTTTCTCAGGGCCGGATTGCACCGGGCCCGCCGTCCGGTCATCTTGTGAGGCCAGGCTGACCAATCCGCACCCAAACCTAACCGCAACCCGCGCATCCCCATGCCCGAACTCTTTGGCCACACCCGAGCCCACGTTGGCGCGCGCCACGCGCTGATCACGCCTGACAACCACGTGAGCAGCTCGCTGCCGGGGTTCTCCGGGGCCACCGCGGTCGTCCTGGTGAGCCCGGCCATGGGGGCCAGGGTCGCGCAGACCCTCGTCACGTTCCAGTCCGGCGGCTCGGCGCGGGTGGCTGCGGGCGACGCGCAGACCTTCGGCTACGTCATGGAGGGCGCCGCCCTGGTGGCGGTCGGCTCGAAGAGGCGCCGCCTGAAGGCGGGCGGTTTCTTCTATTGCCCCGCGGGGCTGGAGTGGAGCCTCTTGTCCCCGCGCAAGGGGACCCGCGTCACCCTCTTTCAGAAGGCGTACGCCCCGCTCCCGGGAGTGCGCGCCCCGCGCGCGATCCTCGGTGACCAGTCCCGGGTCAAGGGGACGCCGTTTCTCGGGGACCCCGTCGCGAACCTTCAGGTGCTGCTGCCCGATGAGCCCGCGTTCGACATGGCCGTCAACATCTTCGCATACCAGCCCGGCGGACACCTCCCGTTCGTGGAGGTGCACATCATGGAGCACGGGCTCGTGATGCTGTCCGGGGAGGGCGTCTACCGCCTCGAGGACTCCTGGTATCCGGTGCGGGCGGGAGACGCGGTCTGGATGGCCCCCTATTGCGCCCAGTGGTTCGTCGCGATGGGCAAGGTCCCGGCCCGCTACCTGTACTACAAGGACGTCAACCGGGCCCCGCTATGACAAGCCCCGGGCCGGACATCAGGATCGCCGTCGACAGCGCCGGGCTCCAGCGCCGGATCGACGAGCTCGCCCTGATCTCCGAGGCGCCCGCGCCCGTGGTGACGCGGGTCCTCTTCTCGGAGGCCGACCTGCGGGGCCGCGAGTACGTGCGTCGCGCGGCGCGAGAGGCGGCCCTCACGCTAAGGGAGGACGCCGTGGGCAACCTCTTTGCTCGGTGGGAGGGATCGGAGCCCGGGCTTGCGGCGGTCGGCTCGGGCTCGCACACCGACGCCATTCCCAACGCGGGCAAGTATGACGGCGTCGTCGGCGTGCTGGGCGCCTTTGAGGCGCTGGCGGCTCTCAAGCGGGCGGGCTTCAGGCCCACGCGCTCGCTTGAGGTCGTCATGTTCACGGCCGAGGAGCCGACCCGCTTCGGTCTCGGCTGCCTCGGCAGCCGGCTCATGGCGGGCTCGATTTCCGTGGAGAAGGCGCGGGGGCTCAAGGACCGCGAGGGCCGCACCCTCGAGGAGCTGAGGTGCGCCGCGGGCTGCAAGGGCCCGCTCGAGTCGGTGACGCTGCCGCCGGGCTACTACCACGCGTTCGTGGAGCTTCACATCGAGCAGGGGCCCCTCCTCGAGGCGCAGAAGGTCCCGATCGGGATCGTCGAGCACATCGCCGGGCCGAGCAGCTACCGGGCGACGCTTCGTGGGGAGGGCGGGCACGCCGGCGCCGTGCTGATGCCGGTCCGCCACGACGCGCTGCTGGCGGGCGCCGAGATCGCGCTGGCCGTGGAGCGGGCGGCGAAGGGGAGCGGGAGCCCCGACACCGTGGGCACCGTGGGGGTGTTCCGGATCGAGCCCGGGGCCGTGAACAGCGTCCCCTTCGGCGCCTACCTGGAGATCGACCTGAGGGACGCCCGGCTCGGCACGCGCGAAAGGGCGCTTGCCGAGATCCGCCGGACTGCGGAAGAGGCGTGCGCCCGGCGCGGCGTCAGCATGGAGTTCGAGGAGATCAACGCGGACCCGCCCGCGGCGGGCGATCCGAGGACGGTGGCGATCGCGCAGGAGGTGTGCGCCGAGCTCGGCCTGCGGTCGCTGCGCATGGTGAGCCGCGCCTACCACGACTCGCTCTTCATGGCCCGGGTGAGCCCGACGACCATGATCTTCATTCCCTGCCGCAACGGCTGGAGCCACCGGCCCGAGGAATACGCCTCGCCCGAGCACATCGCATCGGGGGTGGAGGTCCTCGCCCACACGATGGCGCGCCTCGCGGTCTAAAGACCATGGGATTCGAATTCACGCTGAACGGCCGGGTGGTGCGGGTCGACGACCTTGCGCCCACCACGACGCTGCTCGAATTCCTCAGGTCGAGCGGCCTGACCGGGAGCAAGCAGGGCTGCGCCGAGGGCGACTGCGGGGCCTGCACGGTGGCGATCGTCGACAGGGACGCGTCCGGAAAGGCGACCTACCGCGGGGTGAACAGCTGCATTGCGCTCCTGCCGATGTTCGCGGGCCGGGAGGTGGTGACCGTCGAGGGGCTCTCGTGCGAAGGGGCGCCGCTCCATCCGGTGCAGTCTGCGATGGTCGACCACTACGGGTCGCAGTGCGGCTACTGCACGCCGGGGTTCATCATGTCGCTCTTCGAGGGCTATTACCGGGGAGACTGCAGGAAGGCCGCCGACATCAGCGACCAGCTGTGCGGGAACCTCTGCCGGTGCACCGGCTACCGCCCGATCCGGGACGCGGCGCTGGACGCGTTCGGCGGGCGCGGGAAGGCGGCGGGCGCAGGCGACCCGTTCAGGGAGCGGCTCAAGGCGCCGTTTTCTCCTCCGGGCGGCCTCGACTACCGGGCGGGCACGGACCGGTTCGTGCGGCCGACGACGCTCTCCGGGCTGTTTGGGGCGCTTAGGGAGCATCCCCGCGCGATCCTGGTCGCGGGTGCGACGGAGATCGGCATCGACGTGACCAAGAAGTTCAGGCCCTTCCCGTTCCTTGTGTCGACCGAGGGCGTGCCGGAGTTGACCCGCATCGTGGGTACGGACTCCCACTGGAGGATCGGCGCCGGCGCCACCCTTACGGCGGTGGAGGAGGCCCTTGCCGGTGAGTTCCCGTCCCTTGCCAAGATGCTCAAGGTATTTGCGGCAAGGCAGATAAGGAATCGGGCGACCCTGGGCGGAAATCTCGCCACGGCGTCCCCGATTGGCGACGCCGCCCCCGTCCTCCTGTCGCTGGACGCGGAGCTGGTCCTGGCCTCGGCAGGCGGGAGCCGGACGGTCGCCCTTGCGGACTTCTTCACGGCGTACCGAAAGACCCTGCTTGGGCCCGGGGAGATCATCCTGGAGATCGCCCTTCCGCGCTTCGAGCCCGGCCGGGGCCTCGTGCGCCGGTCGGACTTCTTCAAGGTGTCCAAGCGGCGCGAGCTCGACATCAGCATCGCCGCCGCCGCGTTCTCGATCGACACCGACTCCGCAGGCGTGGTTCGCCGGGCCCGGATGGCCTACGGGGGTATCGCGGCCACCCCCGTCCGCGCGCGAGGCGCCGAGGCCGCCCTCGAGGGGCGGAGGTTGCCCGAGGCCGCCGGGGAGGTCGCGAGGCTCCTCGCTGGCGAGTTCAAGCCGATCGACGACGTGCGCGGGAGCGCGGAGTACCGCCGCGGGCTCGTCGTCGGCCTCTGGGAGAAGTTCGCGTCCGGCGCGACGAGCGCCGCCCAGGACGGCGCGCTCGACTTTGCCAAGGGGCAGGACGCGGTCGCCCCGGACCCCTCGAAGGCGCTCCGCCACGAGAGCGCCGTCGGCCACGTGACGGGCCGGGCGCTCTACGCGGACGACACGGCCCAGCGGCGGCCCATGCTCGACCTGTGGCCCGTATGCTCCCCCCATGCGCACGCACGCGTGAAGCGCCGGGACGCGGCGGCCGCCCGCGCCATGCCGGGAGTCGTCGCGGTGCTGATGGCCGAGGACATCCCCGGGCACAACAATGTCGGGACGGGCCAGGATGAGCCGCTCTTCGCGGACAAGGAGGTGCGGTACCATGGGCAGGTCGTCGCGGTTGTCGTCGGCCATTCGCCCAAGGCGTGCCGCGCCGCCGCCGCGGCCGTGGTGGTCGAGTACGAGCCGCTTCCCGCCCTCGTCGGAATCGGGGACGCGATCGCCCGGGGCTCCTTCCACACGCCGCCCCACACTTTGGCGAGGGGAGACGCCGGCGCTGCGCTCGCGAAGGCGCCGCTCAGGCTCGATGGCGAGTTCTCCTTCGGCGGCCAGGAGCATTTCTACCTGGAAACGCAGGCGGCATGGGCCGAGGCGGGGGAGGGCGGGTCGGTCTTCGTGAGTTCGTCGACCCAGCACCCGAGTGAGATCCAGGCCATCGTCGCCGAGCTGACCGGCGAGCCGAGGAGCAATGTGGTCGTGCAGTCGCCCCGGATGGGCGGCGCCTTCGGAGGCAAGGAGACCCAGGGCGCCGCGTTCGCCGCGATGGTGGCGCTTGCCGCCCTGAAGACCCGCCATCCCGTCCGCATCCAGCTCGACCGGGACCTGGACATGATGATCACCGGCAAACGCCACCCCTTCCATGCCCGCTTCTCCGTGGGCTATGACGGCAAGGGGATGATCCTCGCCGCGGAGGTCGACCTCTGCTCGGACGGGGGATGGTCGCTCGACCTGTCGCAGCCCGTTCTCGACCGGGCGCTCTTCCACCTGGACAACGCGTACTACATCCCGGCCGTCCGGTTCACGGGGAAGATCGCCAAGACGAACGTCGCCTCGAACACGGCCTTCAGGGGGTTCGGTGGCCCCCAGGGAATGCTGGTCATGGAGGAGATCGTCGACCGGATCTCGCGCCGCCTTGGGCTCGCGCCGGAGGTCGTCAGGGGCCGCAACCTCTACCGCGGGCGCGGCAGGACGAACACGACCCATTTCCTCCAGGAGATAGGCGACAACCGCCTGCAGACGGTCTGGAAGCGGGTGCAGAAGGAGGCCGGCTTTGCCGCGAGGCGCCGGGCGGTGGACGCCTGGAACAGGGCGCACCCACGGGTGAAGCGCGGGCTCGCGGTCACCCCCCTCAAGTTCGGGATATCATTCACGCTGACGCACTACAACCAGGCCGGGGCGCTGGTCCTGCTCCACCTGGACGGGACGGCGCAAGTGAACCACGGCGGAACGGAGATGGGCCAGGGGCTCCACACGAAGATCCTCGGCGTGGCCATGCGCGAGCTCGGCCTGCCGGCAAGCCGGATCCGGATGATGCAGACGGCGACCGACAAGGTGCCGAACACGTCGGCCACTGCGGCGTCGTCAGGCGCGGACCTGAACGGCGCCGCGGTCAGGAACGCCTGCGTGACGCTCCGCGAGCGGCTCCTGCCGGTGGCTTCGGAGCTCCTGTCGGAGAAGGCGGGCAGGAGGATTCCCGCGGCAAAGATACGATTCGTGGATGGAAAGGCGAAGGTACGCGGATCCACGCTGGCGATCGACCTGAAGAAGGTCTGCCACAGGGCCCATGCGCTCAGGATCAGCCTGTCCGTGTCGGGATTCTACGCCACGCCGGGCATCCACTGGGACTGGTCCACGGCCTCCGGACGGCCGTTCCAGTATTTTGTCTGCGGGGCGGCGGTCGCCGAGATCGAGGTCGACGGCCACAACGGCATGCACCGGATCCTCCGGGTCGACGCCGTCCACGACGTGGGTGACTCGCTCAATCCCGGCGTCGACCTGGGCCAGATCGAGGGCGGCCTGATGCAGGGGATCGGCTGGCTCACCCGCGAGGAACTCCTGTGGGACAGGCAGGGGCGCCTCCTGACCCACAGCGCGAGCACCTACCAGATCCCCGCGATCAGCGACGCGCCGAAGGAGATCCACGTGACGACGCTGCCCATGGCGGCTCAGGAGGGGACCATCCACGGAAGCAAGGCCTCGGGAGAGCCCCCGTTCATGCTGGCGTTCTCAGTCAGGGAGGCGATCCGCGACGCGGTCGCGGCGTTCGGGTCCGGCGGCGGCGAGGTTCCGCTGGCGTCGCCGGCCACGAGCGAGGCCATCTTTACGGCGATCAGGAGTCGTTCTACTTAAGATATTTGCGAATAACGTGTTATGTATGCTGTGAACCGGCGTACTTCGTATTCAGTCCGGCTTTCGGACGGATCGCAGCGTTGAGTTTTCTTGTGTGCCGATCACTATAGTCGACATGGCATTGCGTGACCCGCAGCTCGAAGCGATCGCACGCGGAGTTGTCTGGTGGGAACCCCCGGACGTCACCTTGTCGGACCCAAACGACTTTCTCTGCCGAGTCATGGCCCGGGGGCTTTGGGATGACATAAAGCACGTGGAAAAAGTGTACGGCGAAGAGGCATTCCGAGTTGCATTGCGGCATGCCCGGCCCGGCGTGATCGACATCGCCTCCTGGCACTACTGGCATCACAGACTTGGAATCGAGCCCGTTCCGGAGATGCCTAAGAGGACATTCGAGTGAAGTCGGTGATCCCACGGCTCGATGCCCTGCCGCCGGCGCAGCGCGCCCTTTGGCCACGCCTTTCGGAGTTTGTCAGGGATTTTGTCCTGTACGGCGGCACTGCGCTTTCACTGCAGGCGGGAGGCCGAACATCGGTGGACTTTGATTTTTTCTCCCCGAACCCCCTTGAGATTGGCGGGCTATCCAAGCGATACCCGGTTCTCAAGGACGCAGTGTTACAATCCCGTGCGGCCGATACCGCGACGTTCTTGGTGAATGACGGGAGCAGCGCCGTCGCTGTCTCCTTTTTCGGAAATCTGGGCTTTGGTAGGGTGGGCGAGCCTGTCCGTTTCTCTGACAACGGACTTTTCGCCGCCGGGCTGCTCGATCTGGCTGCGCAGAAGATCAAGGTGATCCAGCAGCGTGCTGAGATGAAGGACTATGCGGATCTCCACCTCTTGTTCTCACTTGGAGTCAGCCTCGACGAAGCTTTGGGCGCCGCTACAGCGCTGTATCCGGAGTTCAATCCGTCTGTGTCGCTGAAGGCGTTGAGCTATTTTGGTGATGTTTCACGGCTGCCAGAGAAGATGCAGCGGGATCTGACGGTGGCTGCATCCCGTGTGCGCGAAATCCCGCGAATCAACAGGCTGAGCGCCTCATTGTTGCCCGATTCCGATTCGATCGGCATGACTTGGGAAGCCGGAGAGGCGGAGAAGACCAAAGGGCGGCGCGAGCCGGAGATGGAGATTTAGCGGTCGCAGGCGTCCCTTTGCGCGAAGTCAACCAGCGGCCTGGACCCTGTCGCGCTCCGAAATCAACTGGGCCGCGATGCTGATCGCGATCTCGTGGGGATGGTTGGTGCCGAAGTCCAGTCCCACCGGGCAGTGGAACCCCGACGCCCTTTCCGGGGCGACGCCGTCAGCGATCAGCTCATTGCGCAGGATCTCGGCCTTCGCCGCGCTTCCGATGACCCCAATGAACGGGAAGTTCCTTTCCGTGAGGGCGCGCCGGAGCACGGGTCGGTCGGTCGCGTGGCCCATCGTCATCGCGAGGAGGAACGTCTTGTCCGGGAGGGTGGGTACGATGCTCTCGGGCGAGGCGGAGTGGATGATGCTCACATTCGGCGCGCGCGGGAGCTTGTCGAGCCACTCGGGCCGCGAGTCGACGACCGTGATCCGGCACGGCAGGGGCACGAGGACCGGAAGGAGCGCCTGGGCGACGTGGCCCGCCCCGAAGATCGCGATCGCCCACGTCCCCGGACCGAAGTGCGGCTCGAAGTAGAACTTGACCGATCCCCCGCAGGTCATCCCGACGTCACCCTTGAGCGTCCACGAGACCAAGCGGGGTTTGGCGTCGCCCTTGGCGAGCATCTCCGCAGAGAGCTTAAGGGCCGCGGCCTCCACCTTCCCCCCGCCGACCGTGCCGCTGTGAAGGCCCTTCGCCGTCACGAGCATCTTGGCGGCCGCGTCCTGGGGCGTGCTGCCGAGAGCGTCGACCAGCGTTACGAGCACGAAGGGCACCCCCTCGTTCTCGAGGGCCACGAGCTGCTCGTAGATCGTCACACCAGGCCGAGCTTCATCTTCCCCTCCTCGCTGATCATCGACTGGTTCCACGGCGGATCCCACGTGATCCTGACGTCGGCGTCGCCCACTCCGGGCACGAGGAGAATCTTACTCTTGGCGTCCTCGGCGATCGCCGGGCCCATCCCGCATCCGGGGGCCGTGAGCGTCATCGCCACGTTGACCCGGTAGCCTTTGCCGGGCTCGTTCTCGACGTCCATCGAGTAGACGAGGCCGAGGTCGACGATGTTCACCGGGATCTCGGGGTCGTACACCTTGCGCAGCTGGTCCCAGACCGCCTCGGGGTCCGGGGCGCCGTCCGCGAGGGTCGGGGTCTCGACCTTGTGGTCCGCCGCCACCTCGCCCAGCGCGTCGCCGTCCTTCCCGTCGATACGGAAGAGGCCGAAGTCCGCCTGGACGGTGTAGCTCCCGCCGAGGGTCTGGTGGATCAGCACCTTGGTGCCGGCCGGAAGCGGCTGCTTAAAGCCGGACGGGATCTGCGTCACGGAGATCTCACGTGACAGCGTGCGTTCGCGGTTCATGGGCAAGGGGCGTTAGCTTTGGATGCGCGTCCGGATCAGGGTCCTTAGTGCATCATGAAGCGCCTCGCTTTCCAAGCGGCTAAGCACCTCCTCGAAGAAACCGAAGATCAGCAGCTCGTCGGCGGCCTTGGGGGGGATGCCCCGGGACTTGAGGTAGAACTCCTGCTCGGGGTCTATCCGAGAGCTGGTGGCACCGTGGGTGCAGCGGACGTCGTTCGCCTGGATCTCGAGGCCCGGGAGCGAGTTCGACTCCGCGTCGTCGCTCAGCATGAGGTTGCGGTTGCTCTGGTAGGCGTCGGTCTTCTGGGCGTCGGGATCCACGACGATGAGGCCTGAGAAGATCGTCCGCGACTTGTCGAGGAGAGCGTTCTTGTAGAGGAGGTCGGACTTCGTGTTCGGGGCCTGGTGGATCTGGAGGGTTCGCTGGTCGTATTCCCTGGATCCCGCCGCGATGGTGAGGGCGAGCATCTCCGAGAACCCGCCGGGAGCCTGGAGCTGGCTCAGGGACTCGTGGCGCGCCTGGCGCCCGCCGAGGTGGAGGTTGAGCGACTGCACGCGCGCGTCGCGCCGCACGACCGTCGAGTTGAACTGGAGCGACAGCGTCTCGAAGGACCAGCACTGGGCGGCGGCGTATGTGATCCTGGCCCCGTGGCCCGCATAGAGGTCGTTCGCCCCGCAGGCGAACTGCCGGGACTCGCCCTCCGAGACGAAGTGGTCGACGACGGTCACCCGCGAGTTGTCCTCCGCGATCACGAGCGTGTGCGGGAAGACCGCGGCGCCGGCGCCCGAGGCGCCGTGGACGACCACGATCGGCTTGTCGACCTCGACGCCCCGCGGGACGTGGATGAAGGCGCCGTCCTGGATGAAGGCCTCGTGCAGGGCCGCAAACTTGGCCGAGCCGAGCTTCTGCGGCTGCGCCATGAAGTGCTCGCGCAGCAGGCCCGGATGCCGCGCGAGTGCGTCCGAGAGCGTCGAGACGACCACGCCCCGCTTGGCGAGGTCCGCGGACACGGGGGAGCTCCCGGAAAGCCTGCCGTTGACGAAGGAGAGCGTCGCGGCGGATTCAACGGCGAGGGCCGGCGGGGTGGCCGCCGCGGCGCCCTCGGGGGAGGGGGCGTACCCGCCGAGGGCGACCCCCGCGAGGGTGCTGAACCGCCAGGCCTCGTCCGTGCGGCTCGGCATCGGGAGCGACTCGAAACGGGCGTAGGCGGCGCGCTTGCGCTCGAGCCACCACGCATGCGCGGTGGAGTTGGCGTTGATGTGTCTCGCGAAGACTGCGGGCGTGAAGGCGCCCACGAGGTCCGCGACGGGGGCTGAGACGGGTCCGCTTGACGCCATGGCTCTAGCCCACGCTCCCTTCCATCTCGAGGTCGATCAGCCGCTTGAGCTCGACCGAGTACTCCATCGGGAACTGCCGGGCCAGGTCGTTGATGAAGCCGTTCACGGAGAGGCTCATCGCCTGCCCTTCGGTGAGGCCCCGCTGCTGCATGTAGAAGATCTGCTCGGCGCTCACCTTGGAGACGCTTGCCTCGTGCTGGACGGCGTGGCGGTCGCCCCGGACGGTGATCGCCGGGTAGGTGTCGGTGCGGCTGTTCGTATTGATCAGGAGCGCGTCGCACTCCGTGTTGTTCTTGCAGCCCTTCAGGTGCCTCGGGATGTGCACCACACCCCGGTAGGTGGCGCGCCCCTGGCCGACGGAGATCGACTTCGACACGACGGTCGAGGTGGTCTCGTCCGCGGCGTGGATCATCTTGGCCCCCGTGTCCTGGTGCTGGCCGTCATTGGCAAGGGCGATCGAGATCACCTCGCCGCGGGCCTTCCGCCCCTTGAGCACGACCCCGGGGTACTTCATCGTCAAGCGGCTGCCGATGTTGCAGTCGATCCACTTGATCTCGGCCTCCTCGTGGGCCAGCCCGCGCTTGGTCACCAGGTTGAACACGTTGGACGACCAGTTCTGAACAGTGATGTACTGAATCTTGGCGCCCTTGAGCGCCACGAGCTCCACCACGGCGCTGTGGAGGGTCGCCGTCGAGAACTTGGGCGCGGTGCAGCCCTCCATGTAGGTGAGCTCGCTGCCCTCGTCGCAGATGATGAGCGTCCGCTCGAACTGGCCGAAGTTCTCGGCGTTGATGCGGAAGTACGCCTGGAGGGGGTGGGAGACCTTGACCCCGGGGGGCACGTAGATGAACGAGCCGCCCGAGAAGACCGCGCTGTTGAGCGCCGAGAACTTGTTGTCGCTCGTAGGGATCACCTTGCCGAAGAACTTCCGGAAGATCTCCGGGTGCTCGCGCAGCGCCTCGGTCGAGTTCATGAAGATGACGCCCTGCTTGGAGACCGCCTCCTTGATGTTCGAGTAGGCCGCCTCGGAGTCGAACTGGGCCTCTACCCCGGCGAGGAACTTGCGCTCCTGCTCGGGGACGCCGAGGCGCTCGAAGGTGCGCTTGATGTCCGCCGGGACCTCGTCCCAGGTCCGCTTGGGTTTCTGGCCCTGCGAGAGGTAGTAACGAATCTTGTCGAAATTGAGGGTCTCCAGGTCCTTGGACGCCCAGTGGGTCGGAAGCGGCTTTGCGAGAAACGTCTTCAGCGCTTTCTGCCGGAACTCGTGGATCCACGGCGCCTCCTTCTTGACCGCGGAGATGTAGTCCACGGTGCGCTCGTTGAGCCCCGTGCCCGCGTCGAAGTCGTACGTCATGTCGTACTTGAAGTTCCCGTTGGACTGGTCGATGCCGGAGACCGGGTTGTCGACGGAGGTTTGGAGGGTGTCGGTGATCTCGGACATGGTGCGGTCCTCCGGCTTCAGGCGTTGGCGAACTCGTGCTTCACCCAGTCGTAGCCCCGGGCCTCGAGCTCGAGGGCGAGGGACTTGTCGCCGCTCTTTACGATGCGGCCGTCGATCATCACGTGCACGTGGTCTGGGACGATGTAGCTGAGCAGGCGCTGGTAGTGGGTGATCAGGAGAATGCCGAGGTTCGGCCCGCGCAGGCTGTTGACGCCGTCGGAGACGATCCTCAGGGCGTCGATGTCGAGGCCGGAATCGGTCTCGTCCATGAGCGCGAACCGGGGCTCGAGCATCGCCATTTGCAGGATCTCGCTGCGCTTCTTCTCGCCGCCCGAGAAGCCCTCGTTGACGGCCCGGGCCGTGAACTTCCGGTCGATCTTCAGGAGGTCCATCTTCTGGTAGAGGCGCTTGTAGTACGCGGACGCGTCGATCTCCTCGCCCTCCGCCATGCGCGCCTGGATGGCCGCGCGCAGGAAGTTCGCAATGCTCACCCCCGGGATCTCGCTCGGGTACTGGAACGCGAGGAAGATCCCCTCGCGGGCGCGCTCGTCGGACTCCTTCTCGAGGATGGACTTGCCGTCGATGAGGACGTCACCCTCGGTGATGATGTAGTCAGGGTGGCCGGCGATCGCCTTCGCCATCGTCGACTTGCCGGTGCCGTTCGGGCCCATGACGGCGTGGATCTCGCCGGTATTGATCGTCAGGGTGACGCCCTTGACGATTTCCTTGTCCCCGGTGGAGACGTGAAGGTTCTTGATTTCGAGTGAGGACATGCGCGTAGGGAGGGTTTGGGCGGGCTTCAGGCCTTGGACGGCGCCTTGCCGCGGAATATGATGTCGACGGACGAGGCTTCAAACCCCGGGGGCAGGACGGACTTCACCTGCTCCGTTAGGCCCGCGGGAAGGTCGATGTCGTGCGTCGCGCCGGTCACCTCGTCGTGAAAATGGGCGTGGGGATCGAGGTTCGGGCAGTACCGTGTCGGTCCGCGCTCAAAGTTAACGGCGCGCACCAGGTTGCACTGCACGAGCGTCTCAAGGCAGTTGTACACGGTCGCCAGAGAGATCACCGGTATCTCGGGCCTGGCGCGGGCGAAAACCTCCTCCGCGGTGGGGTGGTCGCGTCTCCTCAGGAGCACGCTGTAGATCACCTCGCGCTGGGGCGTGGAGCGCAGTCCACTGTCGGAGAGGCGCTGGGCCAGGGTCTCTGAGCGGTCGGTGGTTGAGACCATAGGTGAAGGGTGGTTGATAGCAGTTAATTGGAATGGGTCCAAGTTTCAACTGGGAATTAGAATCATTCCAAAGAAATTGTATAATAAATTTATTAACAAATATTTATAATTCTATCAAACTCCCTCAAAGCACCAATGCCAGGGCTCGAATGCGATCCCATGGGGGTTGTCCCTTGGGTAGGAGAGGCGGAATCCATACTCGTGCGCGTGGTCGACAAGCCATGAGTACTCCCCGGTCAGCGCAAAACTTTCGCTCAAGAGCGGCTCGCCCGGGGCACCCAGGTCGATGGCCCGCCCCGTGTGATGCTCGCTGTAGCCCGGCGCGGCCATGGTCCGCAGGATCGTGTTGATCTTCTCCCCCTTTGAAAGCCTGCCCCGGATGATCTCATCCTGGCGCTTGACGCTCCGGAAGCCGGATATCGCGACGAGCGAAAGCCCGTCCGCCGCGGCGGCGTCCCGCATCCGCGCCCAGGCCGCCGCCGCGGCGGGCTCAAGGCTGATTTCGCGCCCGTCGGGATTGGACGCGATCGAGACCAGCAGGGTCGCCTCGGCCTGGGGCGGAAGGCCGCGCGCCGTCCCGTAGTCCAAGGGTATGCCGAGCGTGTTCACCCGCCGTGTTCGGCAAGCCAGCGCTCGGCGTCAATCGCCGCCTGGCAGCCCATCCCGGCCGCCGTTATTGCCTGTCTGTAGACGTGGTCCGCGCAGTCGCCCGCGACATAAACGCCGGGGACCTTCGTCCTCACCTGCGAACCCTTGGCGGGCACGAAGTAGCCGTTCTCGTCGACGTCAAGCGCGGAGGCAAACGGCGCCGAATTCGGCACATGCCCGATCGCGACAAAGACACCCTTCACCGGTAGCACCGTCTCGGCGCCCGACTTCACGTTCCTGACCCTGAGGCCGCTGACCGCGCCCTGGGGGACCCCCTCGACCTCAACGGGCACGCTGTCCCACACCATCTGGACCTTGGGGTGCGAGGTGGCCCGCTCCGCCATGATCTTTGACGCGCGCAGCGAATCGCGCCGGTGGACGAGGTACACCTTGCTCGCGAACCGGGTGAGGAAGAGGGCCTCCTCGGCCGCGCTGTCGCCGCCGCCGATCACGGCCACCTCCATCTTGCGGTAGAACGCCCCGTCGCATGTGGCGCAGGTCGTGACGCCCTTCCCGCCGTAGAGCTCCCTCTCCCCGGGGATTCCCGTCATCCTCGGCGAGGCGCCGGTCGCGATGATCACCGTCCGGGCGAGGACCGTCCGGTCGCCGCACATGAGCTTGCGCGGCAGGGCCGAGAAATCGACCGCCTGCACCTGCGCCTGCTCGAAGCGGGTGCCGAACTTGGCGGCCTGCTTGCGCAGGCCGTCCATCAGCTGGAAGCCGTCGACGCCCTCGGGGAACCCCGGGAAGTTCTCGACCTCGCTCGTCGTGGTCAGCTGGCCGCCCGGCAGGGGGCCCTCCAGGACCAGGGGGTTCAGGTTGGCGCGCGCGGTGTACACGGCGGCGGTCAACCCGGCGCAGCCGGTGCCGATGATGACGACGTTCTCCACGGTTGGATTGGACATGATAGAGGGTTAACCAACACAGAGCTTCGGAGTCCGCACAGTGCAACTCCGGATATTCGGCGGCATTTAAGGATTTTTGGGTCAGGCCCTTAAGACTGCGGGCGGCGCGACCTGCGGGCTCACCAGCCGTGGAGGCGCTTGATCTTGAGCTCCTGGTAGAGGTCCGGGGAGAGCTCCTGCAGGAAGCGGCTCGGGGTGAGCATCATCCCGCCGGGCCCGGGGCGCGACGCGATTTTGGGGAAACTCAGGTAGAGCTCGTTTCTGGCCCGGGTGACGGCGACGTAGAAGAGGCGCCTTTCCTCCTCGACGTCCCCGGCCTCGATCGAGCGGCGCCCGGGGAACTGGCCGTCCGCCAGCCCGATCACGAACACCACGTCGTACTCCAGGCCCTTGGCCTGGTGGACCGTGGTCAGCTTGACGGCGTCGGCCTCGGCGTCGACGTGGCGGTCGCTGGTCTCGCTGTTGAGGAGAAGGATCTGCGCGAGGAAGTCCTGCATCTCCTCGAAGCGCTGCGCGAACCCGACGAGCGCGGTCAGCTCCTCCAGCCGGTCGGAATAGTCGGCGTACGCGCCCTTCAGGTAGTCGCCGTACCAGCCGTCGATCGCCGTCTCGACCGCGTCCGCGGGCCGTCCCTCGCGCATGGAGTCCGACACCTGCTTAAGCGACACGGCGAGGGCCTCCCATTCCCCGCGCGCGTTCTTGGGCACCCTGGAGCGCACCGCCTCGGCGCCCAGGGCGTCGATGAAGTCGGCCTGAGCCTCGCGCGCGTGGCCGGCGGCCGCGCTGTGGAGCTTCTGCGCGCCCTTCTCGCCCACCTTCGGCAACAGGACCGCGATCCGCTCCCACGCCTGCTCGTCCGACGGGTTGTAGACGAAGCGCAGGAGGGCGACCAGGTCCCGGATGTGCTGGCGCTCGAAGAACTTCACGCCGCTCGTGATGTGGTAGGGGATCCCGGCGCGCGCCAGGGCGATCTGGGTCTCCACCGCGATGAAGTGCGAGCGGTAGAGGACCGCGATGCTGCTTAGGGCGACGCCCTCGTCCTCGTGGAGCGAGCGGGTGCGCTTCACGACGAACTCCGCCTGCTCGCGGTCGTCCATAGCCTGGACGATGTAGGGCTTCTCCATGTGGCCGCGCGCGGCGCGCAGCTCCTTGTCGAAGTGCCGTCCCTTCGGCTGCGCCATGAGGACGCCGTTTGCGAGGTTAAGGATCTCCGGCGTCGACCGGTAGTTGGTCTCGATCCGGTGGATCGCCGTCCCCGGGTGGCGCTCAGGGAACGTCATGATGTTCTCAAAGTTTGCGCCCCTCCACGAGTAGATGCACTGCGCGTCGTCGCCGACCGCCATCACCCGGTGGTGGGAGCCGATCGTGTCGACGATCTGGGCCTGGATCGTGTTCGTGTCCTGGTACTCGTCGACGAGGACGTGGCGGAATCGCTGGGAGAAATACGCGGCGACGTCGGGCGCCTGCCGCAGGAGCGTGAGCCAGTGCTCGAGGAGGTCGTCATAGTCGCAGACCTTCTGCTCGCGCTTGCGCAGGTCGTAGGCCCTGGCGAACGCGGGGAGGCGCTCCGCGATGTCGGCGTAGTGCGGGAAGTACCGGTCGACCGTAGCCTCGACGGTGAGCTGCGTGTTGCGCGCGAGCGAGATGATGCCGAAGAGCGGGCCCGGCCTAGGGCGGGTCTTGTCCTTGAAGAAGGCCTTGTCCTGTGACTCGACGACCTGCTTGAGGAGGCGCTCGGACTCGTCGGCGTCGAGGATCGTGAACGACGGCGGGATGCCGATCGGCTCGCCGAACATCCGCAGCGCGCGGTTCCCGATCGAATGGAACGTCCCGCCCCAGAAGCGCTTCGGCTCGATCCCCGTCAGCTCCTGCACGCGGTGGAGCATCTCGCGGGCGGCCTTGTTCGTGAAGGTGAGGAGCAGGATCTCGCCCGGGCGGACGCCCTGCGAGAGGAGCCACGCGACCCGGTACGTGAGCGTCCGGGTCTTGCCCGAGCCCGCGCCCGCAAGGACGAGGAGCGGGCCCGGATCGGCGGTGACGGCCGCGTACTGGTCCCCGTTCAGCTGCGCCCGGAAATCGATCTGCGGGACGGAGTCGGGGGGCGGGGCGGCCTCGGGTGCGTGGTCCATGAATGGCTACGCTTGCATGGCCGCGCCGCCCTGCGCGAGCTCGGCGGTGCGCGCCTCGGGGCCCAGGAGCGCGAGCGCGGCCAGGACCACGGCCCCGATTCCCACCACCCAGCCCAAGGAGAACGCGTAGTCCCCGCCGTGGCGCTCCGCCAGGATGGCCTGGAGGGGTCCCGTGGCGGCGGCCGCGAAATTGCCGAGCTGGTAGGCGAAGCCGGGGAAGGTCCCGCGGACGGCCGTGGGGGAAAGCTCGTTCAGGTGGGCCGGCACGATGCCCCAGGCCCCCTGGACCGCGAACTGCATGAGGAAGGCGCCGACCGCCAGGCCCGCCGCCGAGGTCGGGCCGATCCAGAGCGGGATCATCGGGAGGGCGAGGAGCGCGCTCATGGCGATGGCCCTGCGCCTCCCCATCCACTGGGAGAGCGTGCCGAAGAGAATCCCGCCAGCGATCGCCCCGACATTGTAGATCATCGTGATCCGGGACACGGTGGCGAGCGGAAGGCCCCGCTGCCTCTCCAGGAAGGCGCTGGGGTAGAGGTCCTGCGTCCCGTGGCTGAAGAAGTTGAACGCCGCCATGAGCGCGATCATATACAGGAAGAGCGGCCAGCGGGAGCGCAGGGTGCTCCAGAACCCGGCCGTGTCCGTGCGGCTTCCGGAGCGGACCCTCGCCCGGGCCTCGATCCAGGCGGGCGACTCCTTGACGCCCGTCCGGATGAAGACAACGAGGAACGCCGGCAGGGAGCCCACGACGAACATCCCCCTCCAGCCAAAATGGGGGAAGACGAGGGAGTAGGTGAGCGCCGCCAGGAGGTTCCCCAAGGGATAGCCCTCCTGGAGGATGCCCGAGAGGAGCCCGCGGCACCCTACGGGGGCCGACTCCATCGCGAGCGACGCGCCCACCCCCCACACCCCGCCCATGCCGACGCCGAAGACCGCGCGCAGGAAGAGGAACACGCCGAGCGACGGGGAGAACGCGGAGAGGAGTTCCACCACGGCGTAGAGCAGGATGCTGCCCATGAGCGCAGGGCGCCGGCCGAACCGGTCCGCGATCATTCCGAAGAGGAGGGCCCCCACGGGCCGCATCGCGAGCGTCAGGAAGATCGCGTAGGTGACCGCCTTGATGCCGGTGTCGAAGGTCGCGGCGACATGGCGCACGACCATGACCAGCAGGAAGAAGTCGAAGGCATCCAGGGTCCAGCCGAGGTAGGCCGCGATGAACGCCCTCCACTGGGAGCCCGTCATCTCCCTAAGCTGGGAAAGTGGGTTCAAAGGAGCGCCAGGTCGCTTCGGTGGACGACCTCGATCCGCTTCCTCGAGGGGTGGAGCGCGCGGACCTCCTCGCCCTTCTTGCCGGCGATGGCCGCAATCTCGTCGGAGGAGAAGGAGGACTTGCCGCGCGCGACGACCGCGCCGTCAGGCCCCGCGATGTCGACCACGTCGCCCGCCGCGAACTCGCCGCGGGACCCGGTGACCCCGACCGCGAGGAGGCTCCGGCCATGGTCCCGCAGGACCGGAACCGCGCAGGCGTTCACCAGGATCGCGCCCGAGGGCCTCTGGAAGAAAGCGAGCCAGCGCTTCCTCGACTCGAGCGGCAGCCCGCTCGGGACGAAGAACGTCCCGGGGCCCGTGCCCGCGAGGAGCCGCGGCACGATGTCGCGCTCGGCCCCGCTCGCGATGAAGACGCCGCAGCCGGACTTGATCGCGAGCTTTGCCGCCGAGAGCTTGCTCACCATACCGCCGACGGCGGTCTCGCTCGAGGTCCCCCCGGCCATGGCCTCGATCTCGGGCGTGATCCGCTCGACGACCGGGACGACGCGGCCGGAGCCCCCCAGGTCGACGAGGCCCGGGGCCGTCGAGAGGATGAGCAGAAACTGGGCGCCCACCAGGCTCGCGACCATCGCCGAGAGCGTGTCGTTGTCGCCGAAACCCCGGCCGACCTCCTTGATCTCAGCCGCGCTGACGGCGTCGTTCTCGTTGATGATGGGCACGGCCCCGTAGGCGATCACCTGCGCGAGGGTCTCCCTCACCGCGAGGTAGCGCGCGCGGGCCCTCAGGTCCTCGTGGGTCAGGAGCACCTGGGCGACCGTGACGCCGTGCGGGGCGAATCCGGCCTGCCAGGTCTCCATCAGCAGGCTCTGGCCGACAGCCGCGCACGCCTGCTTGCGCGCGGTCTCCACCGGGCGGCGGCTGAGCGCGAGGCGGCCCATGCCGAGGCCGATGGCGCCCGACGAGACCACGTAGACCTCGGTCCCAGAGGTCCTGAGCGCGGCCAGCTGCGCGCAGACGGCCGCGATGCGCCCGGTGTCGAGACGGCCGACCCCCGACGTCAGTACGCCGGTGCCCAGCTTCACCACGACCCGAGCCGGGCCTTTTCGGGAGGGCGTCAGCATGCCGCCGCCGCTCAAACAGCGAGAAGCTCCTTCTCCTTTGCCGCGAGGTGGTTGCCGATGTCCTTGATGGCCTTGTCAGTCGCCACCTGGATGTCCTTCTCGACGCGCTTCGTCTCGTCCTCGGGGAACTTGGTCTTCTTCACGATGTCGAGCGTTTCGTGGCGGACATTCCTGATGTGGACGCGCCCCTCCTCGGCGAGCCGGTTGGCGGTCTTCACGAACTCCAGGCGCCGCTCCCGGCTCATGTCCGGGAGCGGAATGCGCAGCACCTTGCCGTCGACGATCGGGTTGAAGCCAAGGTTAGCGACCTGGATCGCCTTCTCGATCGCCTTCGTAAGGCTTGCGTCCCAGGGCTGGATCTGGATCAGGCGGGCATCGGGCGTCGTGATCGCGGCGCACTCCTTGAGCCGCATCTGGGAGCCGTAGGCCTCTACCATGACGCCCTCGACCATCGCGGGGGTCGCCTTTCCGGTGTGGATCGCCGCGAATTCGTGGAGCGTGTGGTCGAGCGCCTTCTTCATCTTTGCGCTCATTTCCATCAGGATGGGGTGTGACATGGGAGCGGGGGGTTGTGGGTGCGTATCAGGCGTGGACGAGCGTGCCGACCTTCTTGCCGGTCACGCCGCGGAGGATCGCGTGCTCCTCCTGGAGGTCGAGCACCAGGATCGGGACGTGGTTGTCGAGGCACAGCGAGAAGGCCGTGGAATCCATGACCTTCAGGCGCTGCTTCAGGGCGTCGATGAACGTGATCTCGTCGTACTTCACGGCGTCCGCGTTCTTCTTCGGGTCCTTGTCGTAGATCCCGTCGACCTTGGTCGCCTTGACGATGATGTCGGCCCTCATCTCGGAGGCGCGCAGCGCCGCCGTCGTGTCGGTCGAGAAGTAGGGGTTGCCAGTCCCCGCCACGAAGATGACGACGCGGCCCTTCTCAAGGTGGCGGATCGCCCGGCGCAGGATGAAGGGCTCGGCGATCTGGTTCATGGGGATCGCGCTCTGGACCCGGGTCATGACGCCCATCTTCTCCAGGCGGTCCATGATCGCCATGCCGTTGATCACGGTCGCCAGCATGCCCATGTAGTCGCCGGTCGTCCGGTCGACTCCGCGCTTCTCGCCGATCAGGCCCCGGAAGATGTTCCCCCCGCCGATGACCACACAGATTTCGACGCCCAGATCGTGGATCTCCTTCACCTGCTTGCAGGTGCGCTCGAGGGCGTCCGCGTCGATCGGGTCGCCCGTCTTTTCGCTTCGCAGGAGCTCACCCGAGAGCTTGAGGATGATGCGTTTGTATTTCACCCGGGGGTCCACGGGCAGGGATGCGTGCATGGGCACGAATGAAACAATTGAGCAAATAGGGCGTCAACTCCCCAGTGCAAAGGGACTCGATTACACCGTTGACGGGGGTATTGTCCGGCGAGCAGGTTCTTCAACTCGTTTCATTGCCTGGTGGTGTAAAGGTAGCACAGGTGACTTTGACTCACCTAGTCCTGGTTCGAATCCAGGCCGGGCAGCCATTTTAATACCCATGTCGGTATCTGGTGCACAAGCTCGGTCGATATTCCGGGCGGTTGATGTCGAGGTATTTACGCGGATCGAGATGTCAATCCTAGCCGACTTTTGTATGTAATCCTGAGTTGGGTACCCCAACTCAGAATCCAGGGCAAAAAACGCATTTATTTCAGTTACCCTACATTCGTTTTTGCATCGCAGAAGCATCGAGCCGCGGGGGTAACAACCCCATAGCCGGCCGAAGAGCAGATTGTGTACGATTCATTCGTGGCGATCATGACAATGTACCCACGCGATCTCGCCGCTGTCGCAGATTCTCCTACTCTCGTTTAACTCTCCGCAAAGCCCATCCGTCAGGGGCATCGCCGGCACTCAATGATCGCGACCAACCCCACCGAAACTAGCGCAAGTCCCGGAGGCCTTTCAAGTGAAGTGGCGCGCACGCGGCTGGCCCAGTTGGGGCCAAACCTGACTGCGGATGTGTCCAGCAACCCGGTCTTGGACGCCTTGGGCAAGTTTTGGGCGCCGGTGCCGTGCATGTTGGAAATGGTCATCGCGGTTGAGCTCTTCCTTCACAACCGGATCGAGGCTGCTGTGATCACCGTTCTGCTCGTCTTCAACGCTGCCTTGGGTTTCTTTCGGGAGAACCGCTCCAAGGCCACACTCAAGGCGCTGCGTTCGCGCCTAGCTCTGGTCGCCTCCGTGCACCGCGACGACAAGTGGATCCAGGTTGCCGCAGCCGACTTGGTGCCTGGCGACTTGGTGAAGCTCTCTCTAGGTGGAATTGTACCGGCAGATGCCACAATTGTCTCCGGCTCCGTCCTATTGGACCAATCGATGCTAACAGGTGAATCGATTCCCGTGGAGGCGGGTGAACGTGCGGTGGCCTATGCTGGGGGCCTCATTCGCCGCGGGGAGGCCTCGGCGGTCGTCACCGCAACCGGCGAACGCACAAAATTCGGCCGCACCGCCGAGCTTGTGCGGACTGCAAAGGTGGAGAGCACCCAGCAAAAGGTCGTCTTTCGCGTCGTGCGCAACCTGGCGTTCTACAACCTCGCCATTATTGTCTTCCTCGTCGTCTACGGGTTGGCCCATGGCGAAGACGCGGCGCAGCTGGTCCCCATGGTGCTAACCGCCATCCTGATGTCGATTCCGGTGGCCTTGCCCGCCACTTTTACTCTAGCAGCAGCCGTCGGAGCTGAGTCGCTGGCAAAGGACGGTGTCCTTCCCACCCGGCTCTCGGCGGTGGACGAGGCGTCAACGATGGATGTGTTGTGCGCGGACAAGACAGGAACACTCACCCAAAATAGCCTAACCGTCTCCGAGGTGTACCCTTGTGAAGGCTTTGATAAGGCCCTCGTACTCACGTTGGCCGCCTTGGCGAGTTCGGACGGAGGGCAGGATCCGGTCGATCAAGCAATTCGAACGAGCGCGCAGGGAAACAACACGCCGGCTCGCTACCAGCTCGTGGCCTTCCGCCCCTTCGACCCGGCGACTAAGATGTCGTCCGCCGACGCGACCGATCCGATGGGCAAACCCATCCAGATCGTCAAGGGAGCCTTGGAGGTCGTGGCCGCGATGGCGGTGCCAGACGCCGCCGCACGGGTAGCGGGAACCAATCTGGAGGCTGACGGCCATCGCGTCCTTGGGGTCATCGTAGGGAGCGCTGGTGCAAAGCGCCTCGCTGGAATCATCGCTCTTAGCGATCCGCCGAGGACTGATTCAGCCGGATTGGTAACCCAGCTCCATCAATTGGGAATCCGGGTGATCATGATCACGGGGGACTCCGCGGCCACTGCGGCGAGCGTGGCTCATCTGGTCGGTCTGGAGGGTCCTATCTGCCCACCCGGTGACCTCCCCACCGGAGCGGCAGCCGAAAAGTTTGCCGTCTTCTCCGGGATCCTGCCCGAGGGAAAGTTCCAGCTGGTAAAAATCCTGCAGGAAGCGGGCCACACCGTGGGGATGTGCGGCGACGGGGCCAACGATGCCCCGGCATTACGTCAGGCACAGATGGGGATAGCCGTCTCCACCGCGACAGATGTCGCCAAGTCGGCGGCCGGAATTGTTCTCACCACCCCCGGTCTGGGCGGAGTCGTCGCCTCGGTGCGGGAGGGCCGAATATGTTATGAGCGGATCCTTACCTACACGCTGAGATCGGTTACCCACAAATTCGTGGGCGCTTTGTTCCTTGCCTCCGGACTTCTCATGACCGGGCAGGCCATCCTCACGCCGCTGCTGCTGGTGATCTCAATGATACCCGGAGACTTCATCGCGATGTTTACGACCACCGACAACGTCACCATTTCCGAGGGACCCAGCATATGGCGGATAGGCGGCGTCACGCTGACCGGCGCAGTCCTCGGCCTAGTGACACTGGCCTTTTGCATATCCGTCCTCGCGGTGGGACACTACGGCCTGGGATTCGACATCCTGCACATTAGGACCCTAGCCATCGCGACCCTGGTATTTAGCGGCCAGGCGATCCTCTACGTTGTGCGCGAACGGCATCATTTTTGGAAATCCCGGCCGAGCACCTGGCTCATGGTTTCTTCCGCGCTGGATGTGCTCTTAATCAGCACGCTGGCCACGCGGGGGATTTGGATGACCGCGCTGCCAATTAGCGCCATTGGTTACCTCGCGATCGCCGCAGCCCTGTTCACTTTCTTGCTGGATGCTGTCAAGGTACCGGTAGTCCGGAAACTGCAGATTGCTTAGTCAAGCGATGGGTGGCAGCCGGCTATACTTCGCCGCCGGTGCTGCTAGCAGCCCATTTTCTGCCGCGCTTTCCGATACCATGACTCCGATGAATGCATGGCTTTCGAGCCAAACTCCCGCCTCCTGCTAGTTTGGGCTCTCCTTGTGCGGAAAATCAAGGGCTAGCCAATGGGCGAATTGCCAGTTTTCTGATCTCTGGATTTCGCGCGATCAACGTTCGAAGGCTAATCTGCCTTCCCCGAATTGCCGAGGCCTCCGCCTCTTCTATCAATCGTCTTCGATTTCAGGCGGCTTGATGGCGGTGAGCAGGCGATCGAGTTCGGCTTGGGTCGGGTTGCGGATGGAGCGAATGGTCACGGTCGCTTCGCCGGCGGGGAGCATGACCGTAATCGGAGTGTCGACCGAGAGGCCCAGCACCGCGGTGGCGAGGGGGGAATTGTGCGGCAGGCATTCAATCCCTGACTCGGGATCGCTCGCTGTCTCGCCGTGCGTGGTCACCAGAAACGTGAAACGGTCTTCTTTCTTTGTCAGCGCGTCCTGCTTCTCGATCGTGGCCACGTGCCCGAGCAGCAGCGTGTCTGTCGGTTTAGTGAGCCACGTGGCTGGATCAACTTCGATGAAGGCGTTGCGGGCGACAAAGCGATCAAGCGCGGTCATCTTCCGATCGACGGCGCGGATGGCGTCCTTGGCCGCCTTGAACCCGAAGTTCTCGCGCAGGTCGCCTTGGCTATGCGCCTCGACCTTATCTTTCACCAGGTCGGCCCGCTTGAGCTTAAGCACCTCGAACTCCTCGGCTAACACGCGGTTATAGCCCGGCCGCACGTAGATTGTTGTGGGTGCGGGAGGTGGAGGGCGGAAAATCTTTTTTCGATGCAGTGGCACGGGATGCGGTTTAAGAGGATCGAAGCTTGAGCAACGAAAGGCCTCAAGCCGCCTGATGGGCAACTATACACGACGACATAAGTCGTTGCACACCGGAGCAACATCTAATGCAAATTAGGAATTGCCCCATCGAAAACTGATGCCGGCAAACGAGGCCGGTATGTTCATGCCAAATATGCGGGCCAAAGAGCGGCTAAGGAGCGACCGTAGCTGGTTATTCTAAGGCGCCGGATCGACGACTGAATACATTCCTGGTAATGTGCAGTGCCATTGCCAGCTCGTTGACACCACGAGGTGTCGTTTCCTGCAGCCTTTATGGCTCTATTGAGGTCGATTGAAACGCACAAGTTGTCGCATTTTACTGAATGCTTTTAATTCGTGCCTTATTTTGCGCTTCGCCGAGATGTCCAACCTTGCGTTATTGGCGACATCTTGTGGGTTCCAAGGGGTCGATGGTGATTTGAATGGAACCCATTTAGAAACACTATGCGCCGTGAGACCTGACACCTAACGGACGGACAGCAGAAGCCGTTAGATGAGGTTCCATGGGAATTGCTGGGTCGAGTAGATTGCGGAGCGGGCGAAGGAGGCGCCTGCCTCCCCGACGACAACTAAACCCGCCGGTCTCCGGTTGGTTTTTGCTAGGATCGTTGGACTGCGCGATCACTGTCATGTGTTGTCATTTTGATGGGCGGCAGTTTAAATGGCGCTTGCCGGATACACGTCATGAAGTCCTTCCATGGGAGAATAGGATCTGCGGTTGCCTTCCTGGTTGTCGCAGCATTCGCCGGATTGCCGGCAAAGGCGCAGAATTTATCTGCCACTGTCCCTGTAGGAACCTTGCCTGTTAACATCGGGGTAAACCCGCTGACGAACAAGGTCTACGTTGCAAACCAGAACAGCGCCAACGTGACGGTGATCGACGGCACGACGAACGCGACGACCACCGTCGCGGTGGGAACCAATCCCAACGCCATTGCCATAAACCAGGTGACGAACCAGATCTACGTTGGAAACCTGGGCAGCAACAGCGTGACGGTGATCGACGGCGCGACAAATGCGACCACGAACATCCCTTTGGCAATCGCACCGTATCCGATCGTGGTGAACCCGGTGACAAACAAGGTCTACATCGGAAGCTCCAACGGCAACAACGTGATGGTGATCGACGGTGCGACAAATGCGACCACGGCCGTCGCCGTGGGGATCATTCCCTCAAACGTTGCCGTGAACCCAACGGCGAACAAGATCTACGTCGCGAGCGGAGGCGGAGACGACGTGACGGTGATCGACGGGGCGACGAATTCGACCATCACGGTCGCCGTGGGAACCAACCCTGGTCCGATCGCGGTGAATTCCACGACGAACCAAGTCTACGTCGCGAACATGGGTAGCGCCAGCGTCACGGACATAGACGGGGCGACGAATTCGACGGCGACCATCGCGGTGGGGAGCACTCCATTGGCATTCGCAGTGAACCCGGTGACGAACAAGATCTACACAAGCAATCGGGACAGCTCCAACGTGACGGTGATCGATGGGGCAACAAACGGCACAACCACCCTCAATACGGGATTTGCCCCTCAGGCCTTGATCGTGAACTCGGCGACGGACCAGATCTATTTCGCCAACAACGTTGGCAACCTAGCAGCTATCGACGGTGCTACGAACCGGGTCGCCACCGTCGCCATGACCACCCCAATTTCCCTGATTGCCGTTAACCCGGTAACGAACGCGATTTACGCTATAGCCGACGATAGCGTGCTCGTTTTCAATGGGGCGACAGGGGCGACCACTACCATAGCGACTGGAGTGGGTCCAACGGGCATTGTGGTGAATCCGGCGACGAACAAGACCTATGTTACGAACGGCGGTAGCGCCAACGTGACGGTGATCGACGGGGCCACGTATGCTGCAATTACCGTGACCGCGGGAGCCAATCCACAGGCTGTCGCAGTGAACCCGGTGACGAACAAGGTCTACGTCGCGAACAGCGGCAGCAATAACGTGACCGTGATCGACGGCGCGACAAATGCGACCAGCACTGTGGCGGCCGGAACCAATCCCCAGGCAGTCGCAGTGAACCCGGTAACGAATAAAATCTATATCGGAAACTTCGGCAGCAATAGCGTGACCGTGATTGACGGAGCCACAAATGCGACCACCTCTGTGGCTGTCGGAACGGGGCCCGATGCGATCGCGGTAGACCCGATGACGAACAGGATCTACGTCGCCAACAATGGCAGTGCCAGTGTGACGGTGATCGACGGGGCCACGAGTGCCGTCACCAACGTTACCGCAGGAACGGGTCCCCAAGCCATTGCGGTGAATCCGGTGACGAACAAGATTTATGTCGCGAACGGCGGCAGCGCCAGCGTCACCGTGATTGACGGGGCGACAAATGCGACGACTTCCGTCGCGGTGGGTGCCAATCCCTCTGCCGTTGGGGTGAACGCCGTGACGAACCAGGTCTACGTAGCGAACAGCGGCAGCAATAACGTGACCGAAATCGACGGGAGCACAAATTCGACGACCACCATCGCAGCGGAGAACGGTCCCGATGCGATCACGGTAAACCCCGTGACCAACCAGATCTATGTTGCGAATTCAGGCAACGGCAACCTGACGGTGATCGACGGCGCGACGAACGGGACCACACCTGTCGCGGCCGGCCCTGGACAGGCTATCGCCGTCAACCCCGTGACGAACAGGATCTACGCTGTAGATCGGGCCGGTGCCTACGTCGCAGTGATCGACGGTGCAACGTATAGGAGCGCCACCGTGACCGTGGGGACCACGCCCTATGCCATTGCGGTGAACCCGGTGACGAACAAGGTCTATGTGGGGAACCAGAGCAGCAACAACGTGACCGTGATCGACGGGGCGACAAATGCGACCACCTCCGTCGCGGTGGGGAAAACGTGCCATGAAATTGTCGTAAATCCGGTGACGAACAAGATCTACGAAATAGACGACAGCGCCAATGTGACGGTGATCGACGGCGCGACGAATGCGACGAGCACGATCGCCCTCGCTGGAGCGGACCCCAACGGCATCGTTGTAAACCCGGTGACGAACAGAATCTACGTCACCCATGGGGACGGCAGCACGAGTGGAGATTTCGTGGCTGTGATCGACGGACCCACGAATGCGATAATAGCGACCGTCAACCCGGGAAACAGCCCAGTTCAAGGGGGGCTCGGCGTCAACCCAGTGACAAACAGAATCTACGTGTCGAATGTCAACGACAACACCGTGGCGGTGATCGACGGGGCCACGAATGCAGTCATCGCCACCGTCCCGGTGGGAACCAGTCCCGAGGGCCTGACGGTGAACCCGGTGACAAACAAGATCTACATCGTTAACTACAACAGTAACTTTGCGACGGTGATCGACGGGGCCACGAATGTGCCGACCAATGTCGTCGTAGGAGGCGGCTACATCATTGCGGTCGTAAATCCGGTTACAAACAAGGTCTATATCACGAGCGAATTCGGTGATTTAACTGTTATCGACGGGGCGACTAACGCAGCTACATTAATCGAGAGTTGGGCTGCTGCGAGCGTTGCGGTTGATCCTGCGACGAATAAGATCTACGTCCCGGAAGGCAACGCCAACAACGTAGAGGTGTTCGACGGTACAACAGGAGTGAAGATCGCGACCATCTCGGCAGGAAGTGAAACCATTGCCGTCGCAGTGAACCCGGTGACGAACCAAGTCTTCGCCGCAAATTACGGAACCAATCCGAGCTACGACGGCACCACAGTGACGGCGATAACAGAGGCACAGGTGCAAACGGTGCCGTTGAGTGTCAGCATTACTCCTCTAGCTGGAAACCAGGCCTCCAGCGCAACTCCCACCTTTAGGTTCACTGCCCAGAGTTCTTTCAAACCAACCGCGCCACCACCCCAAGAGGTCTTTTTCCAAGTGGACACCTGGCAGGGTCCGTGGACCCGGGCCACGGGCAGCGGCTCGTCGTTTACCGGTACGACAGCACCCCTACTGCCCGGATTTCATTTCTTGTACGCCTATGCTGGTGACGGGCAGGACGCAACTTCGGTTCAAGCCGACTCGCCCCTTGTGAGTGCCATCACGGCGTACGGATTCCTCGTGACGCCGCAAGCGGCCGGCTCCCCGAGTTTCACATCGCAGCCTGCGAGCCAGACGGTCAATTCCGGCC